>JAEIGA010010099.1_pt1 | contig 14303 bp, 12 predicted proteins | sample 9270691 | NCBI WGS metagenome assembly JAEIGA01 (sample SAMN17057246, study PRJNA624740) | gut metagenome | biome: biome; isolation source: fecal sample | host: Bos grunniens | place: China: Xizang | collected 2019 | reverse complement strand
CTACTTCAGGCACTTCTGCCTTTAAATCCTCTTTATAACGTTCGCTTAGACAGCCCATAACATAAAGTTTGTCAATAATGCCTGCCTCTTTTGCACGGACAAAATCAAGGATTGTATTAACTGATTCCTCTTTGGCATCGGCAATAAAGCCACAAGTGTTTATTACTACGACCTTTGCATCGGGGTTATTTGAGTCAAAGACGACACTCCAACCAGCTGCAGTCAACTGGGCCATCAGGTGTTCTGAGTCGACAGTGTTTTTTGAACAACCTAATGTTACTATATTGATTAATTTATTGTCCATAATTATTTTAGACGTTTGTGCTGGAATAACAACAGATAGATTACTCCCACCGAGATGTATGCATCTGCGATGTTAAAAACGGGACTGAAGAATATGAATCTCTCGCCTCCGACAAAAGGGAACCATTCTGGATAATGGCTATTTATGATTGGAAAGTAAAGCATATCCACGACTTTGCCGTGCAGAAATGTTCCGTAGCCACCTCCTTCGGGGAAGATTTTTGCCACTTCAAGAAATGTCGATTCTGAGAATATCAATCCGTAGAATGCACAATCTATGATATTTCCAAGTGCACCTGTGAAGATGAGGGTGAATCCCAGAACAATTCCTTTGGCTGTATTTCGGTTCAGCAATTTGCCGAAGATATAGTAACCGATTAGAGAGACTGCAAAAATTCTGAACAGACTGAGAATCAATTTGCCATATTTGCCACCGAGTTCCATTCCGTATGCGGCTCCGGGATTTTCGATGAAGCGTAATCTGAACCATTGTCCGAACACATCTACACTTTCGTCGAGTGTGAAGTGTGTCTTAATCCAGATTTTGACTGCTTGGTCAACGAGCAGCAAAACCATTATTAATATTGTACAATTGCGTTTTGACATATCTACCAAAAATATTCGCAAAGCTACAAAAAAAACGTGAGTCCACGAAGAACTCACGTCAAAAAACTGAAATACTTAACTTATGTTTAGTTGCCTTGTTCGCAGATGAATTTTATTCTAACCAGACGAATCTCCTCTTCGGTGTATTCACGTCCGAGTTCCTTTACGGCCTCGTCGATTGAATCACTTTCGGCATCTTCCTTGAAGTATTCGTAGATGTCGTCAATCTTGTCCTCATCGATATTCATATTGATATAATAGTCGAGATTCAGACGTGTTCCAGAGTTTACGATCACTTCGATTTCGGACAACAATTCGTCGAATGCCAGCGAACGTGCATCTGCAATATCTTCGAGGTCCATCTGGCGGTCGATGCTTTGGATGATGAATACTTTGTTTCCGCTGCGATTGACGACACTCTTGACTACCATATCTTGAGGTCTGATAATGTCTTTTTCTTCGACATAGGCCTTTATCAGTTCGAGGAATTCTCCTCCGAACTTCTTGGCTTTACCTGCACCGACACCCGTAATGTTCTGTAACTCCTCAAACGTAATGGGGTATTGAATAGACATATCTTCGAGTGACGGGTCTTGGAAGATTACGAATGGTGGCAGATTGTTTCGTTTTGCAACCTTTTTTCTCAGGTCTTTGAGCATTCCGAACAACTCGTCATCGGCACTGCCACCTTTACCCATTGGCGGTATTGGTGTATCTTCATCATCAACATCGTCGAAATTATGGTCTTCGGTAATTCTTATTGAGAATGGTTTTTCGATATATTTCAGACCCTCGTCGCTGACAGACAGCAGACCATAGTTTTCGATGTTCTTATCAATAAGTCCGTGAATTTGCCCCTGGCGAATGACTGCACTCCAAAACTTGTCGTCTTTATCCAGACCCGAACCGAATGCCTCTATCAGATGGTGTTTGTACGATTTGATAATGGCATTCATATGTCCACACAATATATTTATAAGGTAGTCGGCCTTGAAACGGTCACCAATAGATTTCAGGGCTTCGAGTACAGTTACCATATATTCCTTGCCTTCTACGCTGCTTTTCGGGTGCAGACAGTTGTCACAAGCTCCGCAATTGTCTTCGGTATACTCCTCTCCAAAGTAGTGCAATAGTGTTTTGCGTCGACAAACTGACGATTCTGCATAGGAAACAGTCTCTTGCAGTAGAAGCTTTCCGATTTCTTGTTCAGCCACCTGTTTGCCCTGCATAAATTTTTCGAGTTTCTGAATATCCTTGTAACTGTAAAACGCAATGCAGTGGCCTTCGCCTCCGTCACGACCAGCACGGCCTGTCTCTTGGTAGTATCCCTCAAGGCTCTTTGGTATATCGTAGTGGATTACATATCTGACGTCAGGTTTGTCAATACCCATACCAAAGGCAATGGTAGCTACGATGACGTCAATCTCTTCCATCAGGAACTTGTCTTGGTTCTCAGCACGAGTCTGTGCGTCCATACCGGCGTGGTAGGGCAACGATTTTATGCCATTGACATTGAGGAGATCACTAAGTTCTTCAACCTTTTTGCGACTAAGACAATATATTATACCCGATTTCCCTTCGTTGTTTTTGATGTATTTGATGATTTCGCGAGGAACATCTACCTTCGGTCTGATTTCATAAAAGAGATTTGCCCTGTTGAATGACGATTTGAATACCATAGTGTCACTCATACCCAGGTTTTTCTGGATATCCTGCTGTACTTTTGGCGTAGCCGTAGCCGTAAGTGCTATGAGAGGAGCAACTCCAATATCGTTTATAATGGGGCGAATGCGTCGATACTCGGGACGGAAATCGTGTCCCCATTCTGAGATACAGTGAGCTTCGTCTATGGCATAGAATGAAATTTTTATCTTATGCAGAAACGATATGTTTTCCTCTTTGGTCAGCGACTCCGGAGCAAAGTACAGCAACTTGGTGCGTCCAGAGAGGACATCTTCTTTAACCTTGGCAATAGCCGTTTTGTTCAGTGATGAATTCAAAAAATGAGCAACACCCTCCTCCATACTGAAAGCACGCATCGCATCAACCTGATTTTTCATCAACGCAATCAACGGGGATATTACAATAGCACACCCTTCGAGCATTAGGGCTGGCAGTTGATAACACAACGATTTGCCACCTCCTGTAGGCATCAAAACGAAAGTATCGTTACCAGCAAGGACGTTTTTGATTACGGCTTCTTGGTTCCCCTTAAATTTTGTAAAACCGAAATGTTCTCTTAACTTTTCGTACAGTAACTCGTCAGTAATTTTCTGCATCGCAATAAAATTTCCAATTCAAAAATTTCCCGTATTTAAAGTGATTCTGATTGCATAATCAACAATTTTTAGCACAATAAATGCAAGAATGTTTTTATAAATATACGTTTTTTTTCAAAAATAAAAGTAATTTTGTAAAAAAAAAATTAATCTTTTTTTGTCGTGAAATCTGAAAATAACATACAACAATTTGCTCGTCAGATAATTAAGGTCGAGGTTGAAGCAGTCGAACAACTTGTTAATTTTGTTGACGAACAGTTCGAAAAAGCCGTTTTTGAGCTATTTAATATGTCGGGTCGAGTGATAATTACAGGCATAGGAAAGAGTGCAATTATTGCGAGTAAAATCGTAGCTACGCTGAACTCAACAGGAACTCCTGCCGTGTTTATGCACGCTGCAGATGCAATACACGGTGACCTTGGAATTATTCGTCCAGATGATAAAGTTATCTGCATATCGAAGAGTGGTAATACTCCCGAAATAAAGGTGCTGATTCCGTTGATCAGAAATCTCGGAAATTTGTTGATCGGTATGGTGGGAAATCTTGATTCATATCTGGCTCACTCGGCAGACCTTGTTATTAATACATATGTATCAAAAGAGGCCTGTCCAAATAATTTGGCTCCGACTTCGAGCACAACGGCACAATTGGTAATGGGAGATGCTCTGGCAATGTGTCTGCTCAAGTTACGCGGCTTTACACCGAATGATTTTGCAAAGGTGCATCCAGGTGGTGCTTTGGGTAAAAAACTATATACGAGAGTCGAGGATATTATTTCTCCTGATTTGGTACCCAGAGTAAACGAAGAGGCTTCACTTGATACGGTGATAATCGAGATTTCGTCGAAGATGTTGGGTGCTACGGCTGTGGAAAATGATAAGGGCGAAATGGTCGGAATCATTACTGATGGTGATTTGCGTAGAATGTTACAGAAAAAACAAAACTCTGAAAATGTTATTGCTCGTGATATTATGAGTGCAAACCCGAAGTGTATTGAGGCTGAAGAGTTGGCAATCAAGGCATTTAATATGATGGAAGAGTTTAAGATTACACAATTGGCAGTAATGAGAGAGGGACGTTATTGTGGAATGATTCACATTCACGATATATTGAGAGAGGGTGTTGTATAAAAATTAAGATACAATTATGAAACTCTACACAAAGGATTTGGTTAAGGTCTATAAAACACGTACTGTTGTAGACCACGTTTCGATAGAAGTTGAACAAGGCGAAATTGTCGGATTGCTGGGACCAAATGGTGCAGGAAAGACGACGACGTTCTATATGGTCGTAGGGCTGATAAAACCGAATGAGGGACGTATATTCTTGGATGATACCGAATTGACCAAGTTGCCTGTATACCGACGTGCACAACTCGGAGTTGGATATTTGGCTCAAGAGGCATCGGTATTTAGAAAATTGACTGTCGAAGATAATATCCGTTCAGTATTGGAAATGACCAACTACTCGAAGGAGTATCAGCGTGAACGTGTTGAAACATTAATCGAGGAGTTCCGTCTTCAGAAGGTGCGTAAAAGTTATGGCATTCAGTTGTCAGGTGGCGAACGCCGTAGAACAGAGATTGCTCGTGCGGTAGCCATTAATCCGAAGTTTATCCTATTGGACGAGCCTTTTGCAGGAGTCGATCCGATTGCCGTAGAGGATATTCAGAGTATTGTGAGTACGCTTAAAGATAAGAATATCGGGGTGATTATTACCGACCACAATGTTCAGGAGACCTTGAGAATTACCGACCGTTCTTATCTGTTGTTCGACGGACGAATACTTAAAATGGGTTCGGCTAAAGAACTCTCTGAGGATGAGCAAGTTAGAAAAGTATATTTGGGTAAGAACTTTAAACTCAGTGAATAATGGATAGATTACTGCTGCCGATGTCGGCGGTCAGTGGTGATGTTGTTGCTCCAGGGTCGAAAAGTTTTGCTCAGCGGGCATTGTTGGCTGCGGCTCTGGCAGGGGGAGAATCTACACTTGGTGGGTTCTCCCCTTGTGGGGATTGTAGTGCTGTAACCGAACTGTTGAGAGGTGCGGGGTGTGAATTGAGTTTTATGGGTGCCGATCTATATGTTGATAGTACTTGTTTTAAATGTTTTGGTAACCAGATTTGTACGGGCGAATCAGCATTGCTGACGAGATTGGTCGGAACGTTGGTTGCACTCGGAGATGGTCAGACGACTATTTCCGGAGAGGGGTCTCTTCTGAGAAGAGATATGTCCGAGTTGATTGAGATGCTCAGATTGTTGGGGTGTGAGGTCGTTTCACATTTTGGCAGATTGCCATTGACGATTTGTGGGCCGATTATTCCTGGGGTCTATAAAATTGATGGTAGCCGTTCGTCACAAATAATTTCAGCATTGCTGATGACTTTGCCTCTGTGTAGTTCCGATTCTAAAATATTAGTTGAGAACCTTGTCAGCAAACCTTATGTTGAGATTACCCTTCGATTGCTGGCTGAATTCGGAATAGATGTCGAGTCGGTATATAGTGGTTATATAATTCGAGGAGGACAGAGTTATCATCCTACCAATTATCAAATTGAGGGCGATTGGAGTTCTGCAGCACCTTTTCTTGCAATGGGTGCAATCGGTGGTGAAATCACAGTCTCAAATCTTAATCAGAATTCACCTCAAGCTGACCGATTTATTGTTGAGGTGTTGTTACAGGCAGGTGCTACGCTCCAGTGGAGGGGAGATTGTTGTTGTGTAAGAAGTCCTGAGAGTGGAGTCCTGAGTGCATTCGAGTGCGACTTGACCGATTGTCCCGATTTGTTTCCTGTTGTTGCAGTGTTGGCATCTCGGACTGTTGGTATCAGTACATTGAAGGGTACATCACGTCTGGCTAACAAAGAGTCAGACAGAGTTCGGTCAATTGCCCGATTGTTGGAGACACTTGGTGCAAAGGTCGATTGTTCGCGAGAGAATATAATGTTAATTGAGGCAGGCAGTGAAAGCGGTGATATTATTGTCGATACATATTCGGACCATCGTATTGCAATGGCGGCTGCAGTTGCAACAATAAAAAACACTCGCCATATAATAATCAACGATGGCGAGTGTGTGAGAAAATCTTATCCTGATTTTTGGAGTGACTATTCTTCTGTTGTGCGACCTTAAATTTTGTTGTGAATCTCTTGAATTTCTTGTTTTTTTCTACGTGTTACCCAATTTGTGAATTTTTGGGATATGAATAATTTGAATGTTCCGATTCCGCAGATACTTCCAAGAGTAAATCCGAAGATGATGTCCATCGGGAAATGCACGCCCAGATAAATTCGGCTATATGCTACGGCTGTTGCCCAAATATATAAAATCCACGAGAATATTGGTTTGTGTATCACTCGAGCCGTAAATGATGCAATGAAAAATGCTATGGCACTATGAGCCGAAACAGTTCCGTAATAACCGCCACGATAGCCGAAAGCTGTATATACAAGGTTGTGAATATCCGGATTATGCGTAGGTCTGAATTTTGGTACAAATTCTTTGAAGAAGTTGCACACCAAATCAATGCAAACGATTGTCAAAACTGACAATCCGATGAATACGAGTAGTTGTTTGACACCCACTCTTCGATAAATCATATAAATAACGAGAATGTACAAGGGGAGCCAAATCCATCTCTGAGAGATGAACCAAAACATCCAGTCGGCAAAATCTGAGCCGTGCCAATTCAGCGAAAGCAGTGCTTGTTGGTCGAATGCTAATACTTTATCCCACATATATTGTCGTTATCTATTCAAAAATTAGTAACTTCGTGCTACGAAATTAATAATTAATTTTTAAAAATGTTCATTAATTCGATGAAAATTTATATTTTTTCATCGAAATGTGTTTTATGATTTTTGTGCAGAACCATATAATCAATGAAACAAAACGAATTCCGTTTTTGAAAATTACTATTCCATTTGTATTGGGTGTATTGTGTGCGACCTATTTTGAATTGCAATGGAGTGTTGTTTTTATCGTAATTGTCACAGCAGGAATTTTATCGTTTGTGTTTCGAAATAGGGTCTGCAAAAACTATTCCGTTTTGTTATTGTTGGTTGCACTTGGATTTGGAACATTGCAATCTGCAAGACCGACTCCGCAATTGCTTAGAGGAAAACGCATTGAAGCATTGGTTGAAGTTGCCGATCAGCCTCATCGCACGACAAATGGCAGACGATTGTCGACTGTTGCCTTTGTCAGAGCCTTTTGCGTGGATGGTGATTCGTTGTGGCGAAAGTCGCGAGAGTCGATTGTGGTATATGTGGATACGACGACTGAATTATCTGTTGGACAGATGTTTACTGTAAAACTATATGTAAATGATTTTAAAGATAATTCGTCATATACACGATTGATGTATGCCCGGGGCATTACTGGTTACTCTTTTGTCAGTGAAAAGTTAGTAGAGGATTGGAATGTTGGTCGTGTTAATAGTCTCGAGTACAAGGCACGAGAATTAAGAAATCGGGTGTCAACCAAATTGCAATCAACTTTGACTTCGCACGATGACGCAGCTGTATTGACAGCTTTGCTGACGGGTGATCGTTCGCAACTCAGCCGACAGACCAAAGAGTTGTATCGCCGATCGGGAACATCTCACGTATTGGCTCTTTCGGGAATGCACTTGTCGATAATATTTCTGATATTGAATGTTTTACTAAAGCCGGTCGTCCTTTTGGGTAGAAAATCCAATTTCGTTAAGTCAATGGTAATATTATTGGCCATCTGGTTTTATGCTTATGTTTCGGGATTGTCGTTGTCGGTATGCCGTGCAGCTATAATGATAACAATTGCCCAACTGACTCTATTTACTACGACTCGAGGTAGTGTGTTTAATGCGATACTGATAGCAGTGTTTATAACATTAGCTATTTCGCCAATGGCTCTGTTTGATATTTCTTTTCAGCTCTCCTACGCAGCAATGTTCTCGTTGTTGTTTTTTGTGCCGAGATTTGTTTGTTGGGTCAGGGTGCCTAAGTCGGTAGGGTGGTTGCGAAATCTAGTTGCGGTAACTCTTGCTGCACAAATCGGAGTAATGCCCATTGTGATTCACGTGTTTGGTTCGATATCACCAATGTCGCTGTTGATTAATCCTTTAATTTCAATTACAACGCCATTGGTGATGATTTTCGGAGCAATCGGAACATTTATCCCATTTTGTTCAGATATTTGTGAGATGATTTTTAGAATTCACAATTTGATAATCGGTTTGGTAGATAGTGTAAAATGGGGTAATATTGAAGGCGTCTTTATGTCTGATTTAGGTGTAATTATCTACTATATCCTGCTCGGAGTGGTAATGTTAATCATAAAATGTAATCAAAAATGCAACTGTTCAAACGAAGTGATGTACGTGAATTAATAGAGAAAAATATAGATGCAGATCCAGCCAAACTTGCCTTGAAGTTGAATGTTAACAGAGATGTTCGTGAAGCAGTATGTATGCAAATAAAGATGTTGAAACGGGCTAAGAGTAAATTGCCGAGACATTATCAATCAAGATGTTGGTTGCCGCAGTTGGCTCTCGAACAAGCTACGAGTGAGGTGGTTGCGGCTGAAAAGTTCAGCGGTAATGGACTCTTGGCGTTTGATTTGACTTGCGGATTGGGCGTTGACTCACAGGCACTTGCTAGAAGATATGAACGAGTTATTTCGATAGAACCTGATGCAGAGTTGGCTGAAGTTGTAAGGCATAATCTGCAACTGCTTAATATTAAAAATGTAGAGGTAGTATGTACGACCGCTGAGGAATTTATTGCGAATTGGAAAGGAGAGAATCCCGATTTGATATATCTGGATCCCGATCGTCGTGATGTGGCTGGGAAAAAAGTCGTAGTCTTTGAGGATTGTTCGCCAAATGTTAAGGAGATGTTACCCAGAATGTTGGCAATAAGTCAGATTATTGTGATAAAATGTTCGCCGTTGTTTGATGCAGATCAGGCATTTGCGATATTCGGTTCGTTGGCAAGTGTTGAAGTTATTTCTCATAGAGGTGAATGTAAGGAGTTGCTGATTACGTTGCATTCACGGAGTGCCGAGTCACGAAATCTTCTCTCTGCAACGGTGATTGATCGGGACAGAACTAAGCGAATTGCGGTAAACGAGCGGTTGATATTGGGTGTAAAACCATTGTGGAGAGATGATTATAGGTATCTGTTTGTTCCAGATGTGGCATTGTGTCGAGCAAAACTGCTGAGGTCAATATTCCCATCTGAGGCGTACATTGTTTCTGAAAATGGTTACGTTTTTGCAGACGAAGTGCCCGAACAGTTTTGTGGTCAGTATTATGAGATTCGTGCCATAATGTCGTATCGCTCGAAGGAGATTATGACATTATTGCGGAACGAAAACTTGAAACAAGCTACATTATTACAACGCGACTTTGACAAGCAGAACTTCGAGATTGCCAAAGAGTTGAAAATAAAAGAGGGAGGAACATTCAAAATGGCATTTACTACCATTGAAAATGTTCGTAAGGTAATTTTTTTGAGATAATGTCAGAGCTCTTTTGCGAAGTCTAATAGTTTGTCTGCAAACGTTTTCCAGGAGAGTCGTCGTTTTAATACGGCAAAATTTTCTATGTAGAATTCTTGATTGTAATTATTGAAAAACTCTTTAATTCCGTTTGCAACGATTGAAGGATCTGCTTTAGGTACCACTATCCCGGTTCCAGTATCGGCTACAGTCTCTTTGAGACCACCGACATCGGTTGTAATCATCGGAATTTCAAAGTGATACGCAACAGATGCTATTCCACTTTGAGTCGCTGACCGATAGGGTAGTACGCATACATCGGCGGCAGAAAAATAGAGTGGAACATCCGAATCGTCAATGTAATTTGTGAAACAATGTATGTTGTCTCGGAATCGGCAATTAGCAATTTTTTGAGCATACGGATCAAAACTGCCATATGGTTCTCCAGCTATAAGTAACTGATAATTTTCGCCGTTGTCTAATTTGTCGAATGCTTCAATCAAAATGTCTAACCCTTTGTAATCTCTGATTAACCCGAAAAATAACAATGTTTTCTTGTTTGGTTCAAGACCTAATTTATGACAAGCCTCAATGCGGTTCATTTTTTGCCCGAAGTGGGTATACAAAGGGTGGGGAATGACTACATTTCTAGCCTGAGGGTCGTAATTCAGCAGATCGCGTCTGACATCTTCACACATTGTGACAAAGCCATCAACTCCGCTCATAAAGTATTTAGTGAACGGACGGTCAAAGAAGCGTTGTTCGTGTGGAGTTACGTTATCCATAATGGCTACAACTCTTGTTTTTTTTGCCATATTGCGGGCAACATAGCCGAGTGACGGTCCAAAGTAGGACATCCAATATCTGATAATGAGCAGATCTGGCTGTTCTTTTTTTATTCGGTTAGCTGTCTTGATATACGAACCGGGCCAGGCACTGTCTAGTATTCGTATAGAATCTACCTTAGTTGCATTGTCGTTGGGTGAGACGTATTGAGTCTTTCCCGGGAATAAAAAATCCGGATATTGTCGTGTGAAGTTGAACGGAAGTACATCGTGTTCTGTAGAGAGTTGCTCGTACAGATTGGCACTGAATTGGGCAATTCCTCCACGATATGGGTAGAAAGGTGACAATATTGCGATTTTCATTATTTCTGGGAATTATCTCCGGTTGTGGTTGTTTGTTCGGTATTTGCAGGCATCAATATCTGGTCGGAATTTTCGACAAGATAGCCATAAATTATTGAGAATAAGGCAACTAATGCTGCAATTATTGCAAATACCAAGAACATATCCGTTTTCTTTTTGGGCTTTGTATTTGTGGCCTCCTGTCTGTAGTCGTAGCTGATCGAAGGTGATGTAGGTTTGATAGGCTCACTCTTTTCTTGTTGTTTCGGAGCACTAAATAGTGATTCTTGCTGCTCCCTTATCTGTGTATATTTGTCTGAGATGGTTTTCGGAGCTTTATCTTTTTTATCTTGATTGGATTCCCATTGTATAGGTGTTTCTTGTGGAGTCGAAATCACTTGTTGAGTGCCAGAAAAGAGTGAGTAAACTCCAGCTGAGTTGTCAGATGATTTTTCTTTATCTTCTTCAGTATCCTCTATAATCTGATCTGAAATTGCTGGCTCTGTTGTTGACGATTGTTTATTAAGAGGCTCAAGGTACAGGACTCCGTTGTAGTCGTACTTCAACATTCCGATTTCGTCAATCAGGAATTCGCCTTTGTCGGCAAGCGTAGTTTTGATGAGTTCTATGTGATTTTTAATAATCATTTGAGCCTCAGAAGTCTCAATGCCGTATGTCGTGCATAGAAGATTGCTCAATACACCATCGTCCTGATTCAGAAACTGAATGAAAACGATCGAGTTATCATCTCCTTTTTTTATCAATGCACCAAATTCTGGTAATATAATTCTCTTATTATCTTTAAGATAAAGCGTTATTAAATTCTTAATCATTGTGTTTGAATGTTAAGTAATTGATCATTAGTTTGTTATGTTAAAATGCAGATAACTCGCTAATTCCAAAGTTAATATTTTTTTACTATTTTTACAATAAACATCGAATTTTCTATGTGAATTATGATCAATCTTTGAATAAATAATTATCTTTGCGATAGATTTGTGTGCAATGTAGCTCGTTTACTTTGGTAATTCTGAGCTAATGTAGCAGAGTCGGATTTATTTTATTCATACAATTATCCCTAAAATGAAGAACAAATACATCGACCTTATCGAACAAACGTTCGAGTTTCCACAAGACGAGTTCTCTGTGGTAGATAATGAACTTAACTTTCACGATGTTCCACTTATGGACCTTATCAAGCAGTATGGTACTCCGCTTAAGATAAGTTACCTCCCGAAGATTACTTCACAGATTCAGCGTGCAAAACGTTTGTTTAATGTGGCAATGGCTAAGGTTGACTATAATGGCAATTATAATTATTGCTATTGTACAAAGAGTTCTCATTTTTCGTTTGTGCTTGAAGAGGCACTTAAAAATGATATAAATCTTGAAACTTCATCAGCTTATGATATTCATATCATTCGTGCTTTGTATGAGGCAGGATTGATGAATAAGGATATTTATATTATATGCAACGGATTTAAACGCCCACAGTACGTAGAGAATATTGCAGACCTTATAAATGATGGTTTCATAAATACAATCCCAGTGGTCGACAATAAGGAGGAACTTGATCTGTATGACGAATCAATCAATAAGTCTTGTAATATCGGGATCCGAATTGCTGCTGAAGAGGAGCCCAAATTCGATTTCTACACATCTCGACTCGGGATCAGATATAATGATATTCTTGATTTCTATTTGGAAAAGATTAAACCCAATAAGAAGTTCCATCTTAAGATGCTACACTTCTTTATTAATACTGGGATTAAGGATACCTCTTATTATTGGAGTGAGTTGAATAAATGTTTGAATGTCTACTGCGAATTGAAGAAAGTGTGTCCTGAACTTGATTCGCTCAACATCGGAGGTGGATTCCCGATTAAGAATTCGTTGGCATTCAATTATGACTACGAGTATATGACCGAGGAGATCGTAGCTCAAATTAAACATATATGTAATCAACAAGGAATTGAAGAACCTAATATCTTTACCGAATTTGGTTCGTTCACCGTGGGTGAAAGTGGTGCGATACTTTACTCGATTACCAATCAGAAAAAGCAAAATGACCGAGAGTCTTGGTATATGATTGATAGCTCTTTTATCACTACATTGCCTGATACGTGGGGTATCAATCAACGCTACATTATGTTGCCGATTAACAATTGGGATAAGGAATATCAGCGTGTATTCTTGGGTGGTCTGACTTGTGATAGTGAAGATTACTATAACTCAGAGGCTCATCAGAATGCAATATATCTCCCGAAGTTGGGTGAGGATACTCAGTATATTGGTTTCTTTCACACAGGTGCATATCAGGAATCTTTGGGCGGATATGGCGGTATTCAACACTGTCTGATTCCTGCACCTAAGCATATATTGATTGACCGTGATACTAATAATGAGTATTATACACGTCTTTTTGCTAAGGAACAAAGTTATCGTTCGATGATGAGAATTCTTGGATATTAATCAATTTTTAATTGTTCAAATAAAATAGGGTGTCCCGTTTGGGAACACCCTATCTTTTTGTTTGGCACAATGGACTATCGAACTTCTTCGACGATATCCATACCGATTTTGATTGCAGCTTCGTTAGCCGGAATCAGTTTGTGCAGACGTTCAGGTAGTGAGTGTGCAAGACCTTCCTTAACGTTTTCAATCGAAACGATAGGTTTAACTTTCAGATAACCACCCAAAACGACCATATTGAACACCTTCATATTACCTGTTTTAGATGCAGCTTCAGCAGCAGCAACACGATAAATCTTGATGTCTGTACGGGTTGGTGGGTGAATAATGCCGTTCGGATCGTAGATCAGAACACCACCTGGTTTTACTTGAGATTCGAATTTGTCGAGTGATTGTTGATTAAGAATCACTGCTGTATCGAATTTTTGGATAATCGGAGAAGAGATGCGTTGATCGCTGAGGATTACAGATACGTTAGCAGTACCACCACGCATTTCCGGTCCATATGAAGGCATCCAAGATACTTCTTGGCCTTGCATCAGACCTGAGTAGGCAAGGATTTTACCCATTGACAATACACCTTGTCCACCAAATCCGGCTATGATAATTTCTTCTTTCATACCTTAGAAATGTTTAATTCAGTTAAAATCCACACTATTTAGCGTCAACGTCTTTGATGTCACCCAGCGGATATTCAGGGAAGAGGTTAGCTTCCATCCAAGCGTTGGCATCTTCCGGAGTCATCTTCCAGTTAGAGTTACAAGTAGAAACGATTTCTACGATTGATGTACCCTTCTTGTTGAGTGAATTTTCGAATGCTTTGCGGATTGCTTTTTTAGCTTTGCGAACTGCTGCCGGAGTGTAAACTGTTTGGCGAGTTGCATAGCATACACCGTTAAGCTCTGACAAAATCTTTGAGATCTTAACTGGATATCCGTGCAATTCTGGAGTACGGCCGTAAGGACAAGTTTCTGTCTTCATACCCAAAATGGTAGTCGGAGCCATTTGTCCACCTGTCATACCATAGATTGCATTG
>JAEIGA010010098.1_pt1 | contig 14304 bp, 10 predicted proteins | sample 9270691 | NCBI WGS metagenome assembly JAEIGA01 (sample SAMN17057246, study PRJNA624740) | gut metagenome | biome: biome; isolation source: fecal sample | host: Bos grunniens | place: China: Xizang | collected 2019 | reverse complement strand
TTTAATAATAATTCATACTTAGTAATCGGAGAATATGACATTCGAGGAACTGGCTGGAGAATGGATGAACAATTAGACAAGGCTGGATTTCAGAAAACTTTGATTCGCAATTTATATACAAAGTTTTAAAATAAAATCATTTTCTATATTAAACTTTCTATGCTAAAATAAAATATTAAAAGGAGTATTTTAATATGACATCAGAATTAAAAGGCTTAGAGTTTGATCCAGGTTTTGCGCCATATATTTTAGCATTTCAAGGTACAATCGAGTATTTATACTTAGATATAAACCGTTTTAAAAATTTTTCTCAAAAGAAATTAAAATTCATGCAGTATCATAAAAAAATGCTTGAAATTCTAAATAATAACGTCGGTTTTTTTATCGGCTGTTTAATGTGGGCTGCATATATTCAAACTCAGCCGAAACAAAAAATTCTTTCAAATCATTGTCTTGGTAAAGAATACGACGAGGAGTCAAATATTTCAGATACAAGATTTATACTCCAATTCAGTGAACTCTTCCCAAAAGATATGAAATATTATTTAGGACAAAACTTTAGCTTTAATGAAAAAATTATTGAACTTCTTAAAATTTATGAAGAATTTTTAGTCATAAATAAAGGTTTTGTAAATTCTGAATTCAATACAGATATTAAGCTTCCAAGTTCAGTAAAAACAGAAAATGCAGAAAATTATAAAACACTTATTGAAGAAATAATACAAACAGAAGATTTAAGCAAACTAATAGAATATTTACCAGAAATAATATAAAGGTGAAAATATGTCGTCACAAGAAAAAGTTATAAATGTTGCTAGAGGCTTAGAAAAAGCGGAATTAGTTATTAAAAACGCAAATATTGTAAATGTGCTTTCTGAAGAAATACACAAAGCTGATATTGCAATTGAAGCTGGAATTATTGTCGGAATTAGCGATAATTATTCAGGAGAAAAAGAAATTGATATAAATGGCGCTTATCTGACTCCATCTTTTATAGACGGACACGTACACTTAGAAAGTGCAATGGTTTTACCTAAAGAATTTGCAAAAACTGTTCTTCCTGCTGGAACTACAACCGCAATTATTGACCCGCATGAAATTTCAAACGTATTTGGACTTCACGGTATTAGCTTTATGCACGAAGCAGTCAAAAAACTTCCGCTCGATGTCTATACAATGCTACCGTCATGTGTGCCAGCAACACCTTTTGAGACATCTGGTTTTGATTTAAATAGTTATGACCTATCATTACTAATTGATAAAACTTGGGTTCTTGGAATTGCTGAAATGATGAATTTTCCTGGCGTTTTAAACCTAGATAAAAATGTAATGGCGAAACTTGAACTTGCAAAAAGCAGAGATAAACGTATTGACGGACACGCACCGTTTTTATCAAGCAAAGACCTTTGTGCATATATAGCAAGCGGAGTTAAGTCTGACCACGAATGCACAACACCAAACGAAGCTATTGAAAAACTTCGCTTAGGAATGTATGTTATGATTCGCGAAGGAACTGCTGCTAAGGATTTAGATGCGCTTATTCCTGTATTAAAAAATTGCAATACTAGAAAATGTTTATTTGTAACTGATGATAGACATCCTTCGGATTTAAAAGAACATATTAATGGCATGGTGAGAAGAGCTGTCGAAGCAGGAGTTAATCCGATTAAAGCAATTCAATGCGCAAGTTTGAATACTGCAGAGTATTTTGGACTTAAAAATCTTGGCGCTGTCGCACCTGGATATAAAGCAGATCTTTTGATTTTACCGGATTTAAAATCATTCAAGCCGGATTTTGTAATCAAAAACGGCAAAGTAATCGTAGAAAACGGAAACTTGATTTCTGAAATGGAAGAATTTGAGACTCCTTCAATGCGCGGTTCAGTAAACGTGAAATGGATTGAAGAAGATGATTTTAGAATCGAAGCTAAATCTAAGATTGTCAAAGCAATAGAGGTAATTCCTCATCAGCTGGTCACAAAATCCGTTATTTCAGAAATTAAAATAGAAAACGGTAATGCAATTAGTAATATTGATACCGATACCTTAAAAATTTGTGTTATTGAACGACATCGAGCAACCGGAAATATTGGAAAAGGTTTTGTAAAAGGATTTAATCTAAAATCAGGTGCGATTGCTTCTACAGTTGCACACGATTCACACAATATGATTGTGGTTGGAACAAATGATTATGATATGTATGTTGCAGCTGTGGAACTTGTCAAATCACAAGGCGGAAAAGTCGTAGTTAATAATGGTGAAGTCCTATCAAAACTTCCACTTCCAATTGCGGGATTAATGTCTGATAAAGAGTTCAATTATGTTCTAGAAAAATGTTCTGAGCTGAACAAAGCCTCTCGTACGATAGGATGCACATTAGAGGATCCTTTCATGACAATGGCTTTTATGTCACTACCTGTAATTCCTGAATTGAAAATTACAGATAAAGGGTTATTTGATACAAATAAATTTGATTTTACAGATATTTTTGAAATGGAAAGAATTAAGAACTAGTATAACAAGCCTATTATTAGTATAGATCTCGTATAGATTTTAAGGTGCGTAAAGAATTAGTAACATCAAATTCATCTTGTGAATTAATATCGTCAATATCGTCAATATCGTCATATTCATCCTTGCTTTTATTCAATCTTAAACTATTTCTTTTTTTAATATGAATTCTACCTTTAGCATCTGCTATCTCAACATTTCCATTAGCAGCTATTGTAATCGCAAATCTATCTGGATGAGTACAAGCATTTTTAGTAAAGAAACAGTCTTTTCCAGTTCCTACTCCATCTACATCAAAAAGCACATTAATTTGAAATGAAACAATATTATCATTATAATTTTCTTTAACAATATTCGTTCCTACATAAAAATCAACACCATTTGATGAAGTAAATGAAATTTCTTCTTTAAGCTTATCACGATATGTATTCAAAAAAGCTGAAAAATTATCCTCTGAGCAATTATCCTCTTCCCCATTTCCCATTGCCATTGCTAATAATTTGCAATATTTATTTAGCCCGCCATAAGTTTTTCCATCATCCAAAGTTACATCATTAGTATTTAGTAATGGAGCATTAATATGAATTTCTTCCTCTATAGGATATAATCTTCTATTAGTTGCCATTATTGTTGTAGACTCTACAATTGCATCATAAATACTTAAAAATTTAGCTTTATATTCGTCGGGTCTAAAGCTATTTACTAAAGGAGCACAAATTACGGCAACAACAGCTATTACAGCCATTGCAACAAGAGTTTCGGTAAGTGTATATCCAATGCGTTTCATAAAAAAACCACCTCTTCTTATATTCATCATTAATATAATTATAACATATCTGAAAATATTATAGAAGTGACTTAAAGATTTAAAAAATGAAATTTTTATACTGCAATTGCAGTATAATCAATCAATACCCCTTGAAATTTATCTAGACCAGCATTAAAATAACTATGTTATGGAAGATAAGTATAAAATATCCTTTGACGAGATTCGAGCTTTATTAGTTGATGAAAATTACCAGCCAGAAGATATTTCTGAACTGGAAAAAGCTTTTTTATTTGCAAAAAAACTTCACGATGGCCAGTTTAGAATCTCAGAAGAACCTTATATAATTCATCCAATGGAAGTTGTAAAAATTCTTATTAGCCTAAGAGCTGATAAACATACGCTCATGGCGGGTTTTTTACACGATATTTTAGAGGATACAGATACAAAGCCAGAAGAAATTAAAGAACTTTTCGGAGAAGATGTTTTAAATCTCGTACAAGGAGTTACAAAGCTAGGAAAACTTCAGTTCAAATCAAAAGAAGAAAGACAAGCCGAAAACTTTCGCAAAATGTTTATTGCGATGGCAAATGATGTTCGCATTATTTTCCTAAAACTAGCTGATAGATTGCATAATATGCGCACTCTTAATTTTATGTCAACGCAAAAACAACAAAAAATTGCGCAAGAAACTTTAGATATCTTCGCTCCACTTGCAAACCGAATGGGGGTTGGTAAAATTAAAGCTGAGCTTGAAGACTTATCTCTAAAATATTTACATCCTGACCATTATTATGAAATCGCACAATTAGTTTCACAAAAAAAGATAGAGCGTGAGCTTGCAGTAAATATGCTTATCGAAAAAATCTCAAAAGATGTAAAAGCAAGTGGAATTAATGCTAAAATTACAGGGCGCGCAAAACATTATTATAGTATTTATAAAAAAATGACTCGCTTAAATGTTGCATTCCATGATTTATACGATATTACTGCAGTTCGTGTAATCGTTGATTCTGAAAAAGAATGCTATGAAGTTCTTGGACTTATTCACTCTCAATTCAAACCTATTCCAGGAAGATTCAAAGACTATATTGCAATGCCAAAGGGCAATATGTACCAATCTCTACACACATCAGTTATTGGACCTCGCCAAAAACCGTTAGAAGTTCAAATAAGAACTTGGGAAATGCATGAAATCGCTGAATATGGTATTGCTGCGCATTGGAGATATAAAGAAAATGGCTCAAAAAAAGCCGACTCCGCAAATGATATTAAATTTTCTTGGATGAGAAAATTGGTAGAATATAATAAAGATACTCAAGATGCCGAAGACTACGTAAATTCGGTTAAGCTAGATATCTTTTCTGACCAGGTTTTCGCATTTACACCAGGAGGCGATGTACTAGATTTACCACAAAACGCAACTCCTGTTGATTTCGCATATCGTATTCACTCAGATGTCGGAAACAAAACTGTCGGAGCATTGATAAATGGTCGTATTGCACAGCTCGATACAAAGCTTAAGAACGGGGATATTGTGGAAATAATGACCTCAAAAATATCAGCTCCTCGCCTAGATTGGCTAAATTTTGTTGTAACAAAACAAGCAGCTTCGAAAATTAAGCAATGGTATAAAAAGAATAAACGCGAAGATCATATCGAAATTGGTCGAGCAAATCTTGAACACGAACTTACAAAAGCGGTATTTGACGAATATACAAAAAGCGGTGAATTCAATAAAGTTGCTAAGCAAATGAATTACGTTAGCGCGGATGATTTATTTGCGGCTCTTGGGTACGGAGAAACCACGCTTACAAAAGTTATAAATCGACTTAAAAAACCTGTAGAGAAAAAAGAACCAACTATCGCTCAGCATCGACCAAGAAAATCCTCAGAAAAAGATATTATAGGATTAGAAGGATTACTTTACTCATTTGCACGCTGTTGTTCCCCTATTCCAGGTGAACCAATCGTCGGAGTAGTTACTCGTTCAAAAGGGGTTAGCATCCACCGGCTCGATTGTAAAACGCTAGATGACGTTCCTCCAGAAAGATTACTCGATATCCACTGGTCAGGAAACAATATTAACAAAACTTATGGCACTACAATTAGAATTGAAACAGCTGAAAAATTAGGATTATTAAAAGATGTTATAAGTGTAATTGCGGATAACAACACAAATATTACTTCTGCTAATGTAAAATCAAAAGGAAAAGTAGGGATTATTGAAGTCGGAATTGAACTCGATAATATAGATACACTAAGAAAGTTAATGACAGCTCTACAAGCTATGCCTGATGTCTTTAGTGTAAAACGAATTCAGACATCTTATACTTCATCTAATAATTCAAACTTCACGAAAAAAAATACAAAAAATAAAAACAATAAAAAATAAAGCATGCCAATATAATAATATTTATTTTTGATTGTTTTTATTAAATTAGTATCCTATTTATACCAACTCACTATTACAGAATTTGTCAAGAGGTAAAACAACATTCCGCATGCGAAAAACTTAACAAAATTAACATTATTGAGAATTGTAAAAACCTTGATTTTATTAGCTTTTGGGAATTGTTTAGTTTTATTAAAACCTTGCTTCAAAATCATGTTTGATTTATCATTATTTTAGTGGATAAATTTTGGGGAAGAGAATGTTATTCTCTTATTAAAGGATAGTTATAATTATAATACGAAATAGAATAGCTAACCTGATAAACTTAGATTAGGAGGTTTAGAGTCGATGCAGAATAGTTTGAATAAGGAAGGGACAATTGTAGAATTTACCTCAAAGTCATCAATAGAGACAAAGAGAGGCATGACCGCTCCTAGTGAATTATCAGCGCAGGCTCCAAAGTTTAATGCGCAACCTGAAGCGCAAAAAATTACTCCGTTAAAGATTAGAACGGTTAATGTTATTAAAAAAGATGGAACATCAGAACCGTTTGATAATACAAAAATTATTAATGCAGTAAAGAAATCTGCTGCGAGAGCTTTGGTTAATTTTACCGAAGAGGACTTGAAAAGTATATGTGATTTCGTAAATAATAATATTATAAAGGCTGACAAAGAAAATGTTTCTATTACAGAAATGCATAACTTTGTTGAAGGCGCTTTAGAACATTTATACCCATCTGTAGCGGCTAGTTATAGAAATTACAGAAACTATAAACAGGATTTTGTACATATGCTAGACAAAGTTTTCCAAGAATCTCAAAGAATCATGTACATTGGGGATAAAGAAAACTCCAATGCTGATTCAACATTAGTATCAACAAAGCGCTCTTTGATTTTTAATGAATTAAATAAAGAGTTATATAAAAAGTTTTTCTTAACAGTTGATGAATTGCAAGCAATAAGAGAAGGCTATATTTACATCCACGATATGTCTGCAAGACGTGACACTATGAATTGTTGCTTATTTGACGTTGCAAACGTATTAAAAGGCGGCTTTGAAATGGGTAACTTGTGGTATAACGAGCCAAAATCTCTTGATGTTGCTTTTGATGTAATTGGTGATATCGTTATGGCAGCTGCAAGCCAACAATATGGTGGTTTTACAGTTCCTGAGGTTGACAAAATTCTAGCGCCATACGCAGAAAAAACTTTTGAAAGACAAAATAATAAGTATTTATGCTTAGGACTGTCATTTGAAAAAGCAAGAGAAGCAGCTTTAGCAGATGTAGAGAAAGATTTTGAACAAGGTTTTCAAGGCTGGGAGTACAAGTTCAATACTGTAGCATCTTCAAGAGGAGATTACCCATTCATAACAGTAACAACAGGTCTAGGTACAGAAATGTACGAAAAAATGGCTACATCAGCAATGCTAAGAATAAGAATGGGCGGACAAGGTAAAAAAGAATGCAAGAAGCCTGTATTATTCCCTAAAATAGTTTTCTTATATGATGAAAATCTACACGGAGAAGGCAAAGTCTCTTATGATTTATTCAAACTTGGCGTTGAATGTTCTAAAAAGACAATGTATCCAGACTGGTTATCATTATCTGGCGAAGGCTATGTTGCAGAAATGTATAAGAAATATGGCAGAGTTGTTTCACCAATGGGTTGTAGAGCATTCCTATCCCCTTGGTTTGAACGTGGTGGAATGCATGCAGCGGATGAAAATGATAAACCAATTTTCGTTGGTCGTTTCAATATCGGTGCGATTAGCTTACACTTGCCAATGATTTATGCAAAAGCTCAAAAAGAAAGTAAAGATTTCTATGAAGTTCTTGACTACTATATGGGACTTATAAGAAAGCTTCATATTAGAACTTATGAATACTTAGGTGAAATGAAAGCTTCTGTAAACCCTCTAGCTTATTGCGAAGGCGGTTTCTTAGGTGGTAATTTAGGTATTCATGATAAAATCAAACCTTTATTAAAATATGCAACAGCTTCTTTTGGAATTACAGCATTAAACGAATTACAACAATTGCATAATGGAAAATCTCTTGTTGAAGATGGTGCATTTGCAATTGAAGTAATGGAATATATTAATAAAAAAGTTAATGAATACAAAGAAGAAGATGGATATCTATATGCTTTATATGGAACACCAGCTGAAAATCTTTGTGGTTTGCAAGTAAAACAATTCCGCAAAAAATATGGAGTTATCTCTAACGTATCAGATAAAGCTTATGTTTCAAATAGCTTCCACTGTCACGTTAGCGAAAATATAAGTCCAATTGAAAAACAAGATTGCGAAAAACGCTTCTGGGATTTATTAAACGGTGGAAAAATCCAATATGTCAAATATCCGATTGATTACAATACAGAAGCAGTTGAAACTCTTATCCTAAGAGCAATGGATATGGGATTCTATGAAGGAGTTAATCTTTCACTTGCATATTGTGATGATTGCGGACACCAAGAATTGAGTATGGATGTATGCCCAAAATGTGGTAGTAGAAACTTAACAAAAATTGACCGTATGAATGGTTATCTATCATATTCAAGAGTGAAAGGCGATACTCGATTGGCAGAACATAAAATGCAAGAAATTGCAGATAGAGTATCAATGTAAGTTAATAAAACAAATAAAAAAGCCTCTAAAATTAATTTAGAGGCTTTTTTATTATATCTTAAATCTTGATTTTAGCTGTTCAGCGTTTGGTCTATTATTCAATCTGCTAATAAAACTATCTTCACCATGATAACCACGAACCATTTTTACTTTAGGTAATATACCCAAATATGCGGCAATTTTATTAATAATTGGCGATTTTGATTTTCCAACCATCAAATCAAATTTATAAAGAGGCTCATTAAGGCAATGATTAAAATCACCATATTCTGCTCTTCTTGTTCGTAATTTTCCAATGATATCAACTTTACCTTCTGCTAATTTTTTAATTTCAGAATTTTCAACGAAAGCATTTTTTATTTTTTCATTCCAACCGTGACCTATGGTAAGAATTCTACCATTAAAATTGGTATTTGAATTGTTGTTGATAGGCAAAATATTCATTTTTTACTCCTTAATTTAGTGTAAAAGTAATATTATAATAATTCTATATAAAAGTAAAGGCTTAATTAAATTAATTGTTAGGCTTGATAATAAATTTCGTATTCTTCACAAGGGTCTTCGCTCACTGCGGTAAGGGCATAGTCATCTAAATCAAAGTTTGCAACTGAGCCGTACTCGATATCTTTTCCTAATTTATATAAAGCTTCGTACTTTGTCCATTCTTGATAGAACTCACCTAAAGTCTCGGCTTCAAAATTCATACGCTCAGATATCTTTTCAAATTCACGTAATTTTATTTTTTCAATATCCACACCACAATTGGTATCAGAAAAAGCAATCGCGATTAAATCTTCACTATGACTTATTGAAAAATGTTTACCGCCATCTATTAGTACAGGCTTTCCATCCTCAAAAATAATTTCTCTGCTCTCAATTCCATAGACTTCTTCCAAAAACTTATCGACCAAAAGATAAGCTAGACAATGGATTTTTCTTTTATTCTCATCAGAAAAATCTTTTTTTTGATAAAGCTTAAGAGTATCATCTTGCACTTTTTCAATATTACAAATATCTACAATATAAATTTCCATAAAACTATTGTAGCATAATTTTTACGATTTGTACTTTATTTAACATTATCTCCCAGTAAATAACTAATCCCGCTTATAATCAAAGTGGGTAATAGTATTACTCTACAAAAGTTTTATCCTAAGACTATGAAGAATGAATTTTTTGAAGAATTCCAGTATAATAGTTGCATTTCAAGAGGAATTTGCTCAATCAGTCCTCAGAATTCGGCATTACAAACTGTTTTAGTCTTATATTTAAGATTGTTTGCAAAATATTCTATGAATATTAATATAGATAAATCCATTAAAGATTTTATTCTAAATACTATTTCTATTACAATATATAATCCTGAATTTAATGAAAAAAGTTTTTTATACGCAATGAAAAATTTTAGAGAAATCTTACCTAAAATTATCGAAAAATCATCAGAAACAAATAAAGAAAAAGAACTAGAAACAGAAAAAAATAAAGCTTTAGAACTTTTTCAAGAAACTGAAAATATTATAGATGCAATAAAATTTGGTGAAAAAATCTTCAATCGCGGAGTCAAAAACATATCTCCTGAAATTAGAGATTTATATAATATTATGCTTGTTATCTCGAAAAGTATAAGTATAAATCTACTAGATTTAGAAAGTTTTGAAAAATATAATGATTTAGCATTTGAAACAATATTAAGTATTTATAGCAAGATTAATTTAGAAGAAAAAAACATTGAAGCTTTAAAAACCGAAATATATAAGGCTGTAGAAACAGATTTAGAATTAATGAAATTAATTCGTAACTCTCAAGAAGAACGATATGGAATGCAAGGCAAAGAAGAAGTCTCATATACAACTATTCCGAATAAAGCGGTGCTCGTTGTCGGCTCAAACATAAGAGAATTAGAAACCGTACTTGAAGCCTTGAAAAATGAAGATATTGATATCTACACCCACGATGATATGATGCTAGCTCATACTTTTCCTAACTTTAAAATGTATCCAAGACTAAAAGGTCAATATGGACAGGGTATTGAAAACTGCCTTTTAGATTTCGCAACATTTCCAGGTCCAATTGTGCTTACCAAACATTCCTTACATAATATCGAAAACTTTTATCGAGGAAGATTATTTACCACAGATTACACAACAAACCCAAAAGGTATTATTAAAATAGAAAATAATAATTTTGAGAAAGTAATAAAAGAGGCGTATAACTCAAAAGGATTTAAACGAGGCAGACAATGCGAAACAATATCAATTGGATATAATTACGATGAAATAATTTCATGTATAAAATCAAAGCTTGAAAATAATGATTATAAACAAATTTTTATAATTGGACTCGACGGATATTCACTTGAGCAACGTACATATTTTGAAAAACTTATAAAAAATACCCCTAAAGATATTTTTATAATTTCCTTTTCCTATAATTTTGAACGAGAAAATCTATTATATATCAACACTTGTTTTGATTATTATAGCTGGATTAAAATATTTGAATATGTTAAAAATTTCAAACTACCAATTACAATATTTGTACCCAAGTGTGAACGTAATACAATATCTCAGATGATTTATTTATCAAATAATGAAAATGTTAAAATATATCTCGGAAAATGTACGCCAATAGTATTAAATCCCTCATTAATGAATACTTTACAAGCTACTTTTTCTATAAAAGGAATGACAAGTTCTAAAAAAGATATTGAAAATATTTTGCAAGATAAATAAGCTATGCTATATTAGAATAGACTGAGAAGAAAGGGTTTTTAATTATGCAAAAGGTTCTTGAGTTAACAAATAAATATATAGTCTTAGCGACCCCGCTAATAATTTATTCATTAATATCAAGCATATATTTAATTATAAGCGCAGGTGGCGGACGAATAATTAATTATTTATTCGCAATCGTATTATTTTTACTGATGACTAGCGCATTTGCCGCTGGCTGGTTTAATATGATTAAAATAGCAGTTTTAAATCCTGAAAAAGAGGACGCTAATTCTTTGATAAAAGAATTTACATCTGGTGTAGGAGAATACTTCTTACCTTCTATAGGAGCAATATTATTAATTTTATTCCTCTCTATTATCACAATTATTTTTTCTTATAAACTTGGCATGCATTATATCGGTAATATTAATATATCAGCAGAGACCCTCTCTGATGCTATGAAAAATACAACAGCCTTAAAAGCTTTTATGCTTAGTCTTAGCGAAGATCAGCTAATAAAAATCAATCTTTGGAATATTTTGATTCTAACAAGCCTATCTTTCACTTGTTTTCTTTCTTTGCTATATTTGCCAGCATTATTTTTTAAGAATAAAAACCCTTTTATTGCATTCTATATCTCACTTAAAGACTTGTTTAGTAAAAGAATCTTTAAAACATTTGGGATTTTTCTATTAATATTCACCATAAATTTTTGTATCTCAATATTATCCGCAATACTAGGCAATCAGATGATTATGCATTTTATTCTAACGCTAATTAATTTCTATTTTATTACAGCAGTCGGCGTCGGGGTTTTCTATTATTACTACCAGAATTTTGTCAGGAATTATATTGGCCAAAATGTTGATATCGAAATCTAAAAGTTCTATTTAAAGCCGTTTGGCAATGGTCCGTTATATTTTTTATAAAGATTCATAACATCAGACGGTATTTCTCTACCAGAAATCATCATTTTATAGACCTCTGCAACAAATTCACCAATGCTTGTTGATGCATAATGAGAAACTTTTAATGACGTTTCTTTAATTTCTTTATTTGTTAAATGTTCATATAAATCTGGATAAAGTTTTTTAAATTCTTCCGGATGTTCTTTTAATAATATTTCAAAACCATCATATGTTGTTCCGCCCCAGCGGTTTTCTAATTCATCTACACCAATTCTATCTTCTACTTTTTTACCTGCTTTTTTGGCTTCAGTTTGTTCCTTTGCGTCTTTCCAAGTCGGAATTTTCCAAGTTTTTAAATCAAGTTCTTTTAAATTTTTCGCAAAGTCTTGTAAGTGCCCCATTTCATGATAAACAGTTGAAATACCATCATCTAAAGATTTATGAAAAATAAAATCTAAACTAATACCTTTTTCCTTTAGATGATTATTTACCATTGAGAATTGTTTGCCTGGAGACAATTTACTTAATTCTTCAGGATTTAATGTTATTTTATCAGAATGATTTTCTACAAATTTAATATAATCAAATTTATTGATAGAGTTAACCATACTAGCTTCGCCTGTTGAATAAAAAATAACACGCTTTTCTTCTACGGATATTCCATTAGGGTCTTTTATATACTTCTGACATAAATCTCTGAGTTCATCGTCAAATGTATGTTTATAATTGAATCCAGCGTTAGTTATTTCTATAGATTTTTCATTTACACTATTTTTATTTTTTGCAAAATCACGTAATTCAAATCTTTTATCTAATTCTTTTGTTAACCATTCATTGTCAAAGAGTTTTTTGTTAACTGCAAATTCACCAAAATTATTACTTTTAATATTCTGTACAACATGAGCTAAAACATTATCTTTTAGATCTTTACATGCATAACTTCTTGGTATAAAGACTTCCTGGCCTATATTTTTATTAACAACATCTACTATTCCGCGATTCGCATAGTCTAATGCTTCTTTAGTCATATTTGGATCAATATTTTTTACACCTAATATCTCTTTAGCATATTTTATGGCTTCTTCTTTTGACAAATCTTTATTGTAAGTAAGCTCTTTATCAAAAATCTTTGGAACTAATTTTTCTTTATATAATTTTTGTAATTTATTTGTTTGGTGTTTTGATATTGCAAATGCGCCACCGACTATTAGAGTAAGTACTGAACCAACTCCTATTGCAACTTTAGCACCAGTCGATAGCCCTTTTTTCTTTTCTTTTTTAGAGGAAATCTCGACCGTATCCGCAGAAGGGCTTTTTTCTAAAACATTGCTTGAACTAACAGTATTAGCAGAAGAGCCTTTTTCAAAGACACTGTTTGGACTAACTGTATCAGCACCTCGAAAATTAGGATAAGTAACCCCCGTTTGCGGTGCAACAGTTACTGGATATCTAACGCTTTCATTAATCGATACAGCCATTTTCTAACCTTCCTTTTCCTTATGCAACATAATTGGTATTGTGTTGCATAGGGGTAAATGTATTGAAAGTAGCTCTGTGAGCTTGTTTTAGGTTGAAATTTTAATCTGGTTTTTGAAAAACAGAAAATAAAAAATTCCTCTCTCCTGTGGGAGAGAAAAGGATTTCTTAATGAGTCAAAGACGAATTTAGAAATCCAAGAGAGGGCTTTTTAATTCAACCCTCACCTGCAACTGTAATTCGCTCCGCTCATACATTTGCGCCCTCTCCCGAAGGAGAGGGGAATTGTATAATTGTAACGATTCTTTAACAGAAAATCCTCGTAAAACGCAATTTTTTTGAGCAAAAAAACTTTATTAATATATGCAACACAATACCAATTGTGTTGCATATATTTTTTATGCTCAAATCCCACATCTACGCTTCAATTGCCCAATTCTACAGCTGTTCAACTAAAAACCATAAATTCTTTAAGCCAAATATTAGTTCTTTTGAATACAGATAAGATTGCGTTGATAAATTTCTTCTAAAGGTAATTGATATTCAATAATATCAATTACGTCTGCGTTATATTGTTTTAAGATAGTTTTTGCTTCTTTTAATTCATCAAGGGCTTTTTTTGATTTATATGCAATAAAATACCCACCTTTTTTTAATAGTGGTAATGCGTAGTTGCAAATCTTTGTCATGTTTGCAACTGCACGGCTAACCACAATATCAAATTCTTCATTTTTTAGGTTTTCTGCTCTATCGCAAATCAATTCTAAATTCTTTAGCTCTAATTTCTTAGATATAATTTGGACAGAATTTATTTTTTTATGTATGCTATCTACGCCCAAAATATTTAAATTTGGGTATTCTATTTCTATTGGCAGGCAAGGAAAGCCACCACCGCAACCAATA
>JAEIGA010010097.1_pt1 | contig 14304 bp, 11 predicted proteins | sample 9270691 | NCBI WGS metagenome assembly JAEIGA01 (sample SAMN17057246, study PRJNA624740) | gut metagenome | biome: biome; isolation source: fecal sample | host: Bos grunniens | place: China: Xizang | collected 2019 | reverse complement strand
TCTTCGTTAAAACGGAAACTTTTAAAATTAAATGCAAACAATAATCGTTTAGCATACGCTGCCTAAGGGTGGCTGTCCAATACGGTTTACCATCGGGCTGTAACGGGTATCATTATTAGATGGGACGTTGTTTTTAGTTTTGGTTGTGGCTTAAAGCAACTATTTAGCAACACACGGCGATAAAGGTTTTTTCGCTTTCCTATATCGCAAGGGATAAAAACGAAATACGTACGTAGAAAGCAGTGTTGAGCCAGGTAAGACGTGAGTTCGACTCTCACCATCTCCACCATAAAATCTCGTTCAAGCGAACGAGATTTTTTATTTTATTATGCAAGTAATGATAGGTTTTTTGATTTACTTTATTATATTTTTAGGCTATAATTATTTTATGGATAAAAAGGTGTATTTTTTTGACGTTGACGGCACGCTTGTTGATTCTATGACTAGGGCTTGGGACGACGTAATTTTAAAATATTTAGACGATAGGGCAGTAGCGTATTCTCGCAATCTTATTAGCGAGCTTGTAACCACCGGCTTTATGGGCATTGCTAATTATTACGTTGACGTGTTGGGTGTAAAAGAAAATCCCCAAGCCATATACGATCAATTTATGGAAGATCTTTTACCTTTTTATAGAGATAAATTCGAGCTTAAAAGTGGCGCAAAAGAGTTTATAAAAACCCTTAAAGAAAATGGGTGTGCGCTCAACGTTATAAGCGGTAGCCCGCATAGGTTTGTAGATGCGTGTTTAAAGCGTCACGGCATATATAGCGAGTTTGATAACGTTTGGTCGGTTGAAGATTTTGGGTATTCAAAATCGGATGAAAAACTATATCAAACACTTGCTGAAAAAGTGGGTGCAAAGCCGTGTGATTGCGTGCTTATTGACGATAGCATTAACGCTATAAAAACTGCGAAAAAATCTGGGTTTTTAACGTTTGGTATGTTTGAAATAACGGTTGAAAAACGCTGGCAAGAAATGATGCTTATTTGCGATAAAGTAGCAAGTAATTTTATGGAGTTTTTATATGAGTAAAAAGAAAAAAATTATAGCGTTAGTGTTAGCCGTTATATTTGTTTGTATCGTAGTTACTTCGGTTGTTTTATTAGTTCAATACTTTAAGCAAAAAGAGTTTGAAAATTCCGTTAAGGAATACTACGCTCAAAAAATTTCTACCTACGAGCAGGAAAATGCGCTTTACGAGGACTACGAGGTTGACGTTGCCTTTTTAGGCGATAGTTTAACCGACGGTTACGACCTTAAAAAATACTATCCCGAATACGTAACGGCTAACCGTGGTATAGGTGGCGACACTACCGTTGGGCTTGAAGCGCGTTTAAAAGTTTCGGTGTACGACCTTAAACCCAAAGTTGCAGTTATGCTCATAGGAGCAAACAATATGGATAGTATGTTTGGCAATTACGAAAGCATTTTAATAGGGCTTAGAGATAACTTGCCAAACACTAAAATCGTACTTTTATCGCTTACCGCTATGGGTGGCGAGCATTGGGGTAGAAAAAATCAGCTTGCCTCGTACAATAACGTTAAAATTAAAAAACTTGCAAGCGAATACGGGTTTACTTTCGTTGACCTTTATACCCCTCTTTTTAACCCTAGAACGGGCGAGGTTTACGATGGTTTAACCGTTGACGGTGGACACTTCACGCACGAGGGTTACGTAGTGGTAACTGCGCAAATTAAACCCGTGCTTGAAAACTTATTAAATTAAATGCACCTTTTAGGTGCTTTTTTTTATTTTTTAACTCATTTGCATTGACAATGAAATTATATAGTAGTAAAATATATTAAATAATAATATATAAAAGGCGCGCGAGCGTCTTTAATCAAATTTTTTAAGGAGAAATGTATGGCAACTGTTGTGATTATGCCCCGTCAGGGACAAAGTGTTGAAAGTTGTGTAATTACCGCCTTTAACAAAAAGGTTGGCGACACGGTTGAAAAGGGTGAAGTTCTCTTTTCGTATGAAACGGACAAATCTTCGTTTGACGAGCCCGCTTCTGTATCTGGTAAAATCCTTGCGATTTTCCGTGAAGAGGGAGATGACGTTCCTTGTTTAGAGAACGTTCTTGTAATTGGTGAAGAGGGTGAAGATATTTCCGCTTTCGTTCCCAAAGCAGAAGAGGCAAGCGCACCTCAAGTTGAAGAAAAGAAGGAAGTAAAAGAAGAAGTTAAGGTTGAAGCTCCTGCTGCTGCAGTTGAAGCGACCTCAGGCGTTGGTTCTATTTCGCCAAGAGCTAGAATTTTAGCAGATAAAACTCACGCTGATTTATTAAAGGCAGTTCCCACCGGTCCTAACGGTAGAATTATTGAAAGGGACGTTCAAAAGCTCGTTGATATGGGCATGACCGTATCTCCCGCTGCTAAAGAAGGTTACACCGAAAGCGTTGAAGGCTCTGGCATCAACGGTAAAGTTGTTCTTCAAGACCTTAATAAGCCCCTTACCGCTGAAGAGGCGTTGGCAACTATTCCTACGCCTGATTATGAAGACGTTAAGCTTCCCAACATCAGAAAGGTTATTGCAAAATCAATGCATGCAAGTCTTTCTACTATGGCTCAGCTTACTCTTAACGCATCGTTTGACGCTACCAAGCTTATGGCAATGCGCGCATCGTTAAAAGCTGGTGCAGAAGCAATGGGTCTTAACAACATTACTCTTAACGATATGGTTTTATTTGCCGTATCTAGAGTTCTTAAAAACCACAAAGACCTTAACGCTCACTACCTTGACGATAAGATGAGATATTTCAATACCGTAAACCTCGGTGTTGCAGTTGATACTGAAAGAGGATTACTCGTTCCTACCGTATTCAATGCGGATAGACTTTCGCTTAACGAAATGTCAAAGGTTACTAAGACGGTTATTAAAGAGGCTCAAAGCGGTAAAATCAATCCTGAGCTTTTAAAGAACGCATCTTTCACCGTAACCAACCTTGGTTCGCTCGGCGTTGAATCGTTCACACCCGTTATCAATCCTCCTCAAACTGGTATCTTAGGCGTATGTACTATCGTTAGAAGAACTAAGCAAGTTAACGGTCAAGACGTTTCGTACCCTGCAATGGGCTTATCTCTTACGTTTGATCACAGAGCGCTTGACGGTGCACCCGCAGCTAAGTTCTTAAAGGACGTTTGCAACGCTCTTGAAAATTTTGACCTTTTACTCACTAAATAATTTTGGAGGCTAATATGTACGATTTAATTATTTTAGGTGGCGGTCCTGCTGGATATAACGCCGCTGAACACGCAGGCCATGCAAAACTTAAAACGCTCGTAATTGAAGAAAGAGCGCTCGGTGGTGTTTGCCTTAACGAAGGTTGTATCCCCACTAAAACTTTACTTTACTCTGCAAAGATTTACGACTATGCTAAACACAGCGCTGATTACGGCGTTAAGTTCGGCGGTGCTGAAATCGACCATCCTTTCGTTATTGAAAGAAAGAACAAGGTTATTAAGCAACTCGTATCAGGCGTAGGCGCAAAGCTTAAAAAAGCAGGTGTTGAAGTTGTTAACGCAACTGCAACCATTAAAGAAAGAACTGCAGAAGGTTTCGTAATTAGCGCAGGCGATAAAGAATACGTTGGTAAGCAAATTCTTATCTGCACGGGTTCATCTCCCGCACTTCCTCCGATTGACGGTCTTGCAGACAGTCTTAAATCGGGTTATGCGCTTACTAACCGCGAAGTTTTAGACCTTAAAGCTATTCCCAAGGATATCGTTATCGTTGGCGGTGGCGTTATCGGTTTAGAAATGGCATCTTACTTCAACAGCGTAGGTAGCAAAGTTTACGTAGTTGAAATGATGGATCATATCGCAGGCCCTGTTGATAGAGAAATTTCTACTATGCTTCAAAAAGAATACGCAGCGCGTGGCGTTGAATTTATTCTTGGCGCAAAAGTTGTTTCTATCAAGAACAACGCCGTTTCTTACGAGAAAGACGGTAAGGTTACTGAAATCAAGTCTGACTATGCGCTCGTATCAATCGGTCGCCGTGCAAGAACTCAAGGCTTAGGCTGTGAAAATATCGGCTTAAAGCTTGAAAGAGGCGCTATCGTTACCAACGAATTTGGCAAGACCAACGTTCCTGGCGTTTGGGCTGCGGGTGACGTTAACGGTAAGTCAATGCTTGCTCACACCGCATACCGCGAAGGTGAGGTTTGCATCAACAACATCTTAGGTAAGAAAGACAGAATAAATTACAATTCTATTCCGTCTGTTATATACACTAACCCCGAAGTTGCAGGCGTAGGCGAAACTACTGAATCTGCAAAGGAAAAGGGGCTTGACGTAAACGTTCAAACCGTAACGCTTAAATACAGCGGTCGTTACATTGCTGAAAACGAACACGGCAACGGCGTGCTTAAAGTTATTACTGATAAAAAGCACAACAATATAGTAGGTCTTCACGTTTACGGAAGCTATGCGTCTGAAATGATTTACGGCGCGGCAATGATGGTTGAAACGGAGATGAGAGTGACTGACGTTCAAAAACTCGTATTCCCGCACCCCACCGTATGCGAAGTTATAAGAGAATCAATGTTCTTAATTTAATAAAAAAGGAGAATTTTTATGCCAAAGAGTCAATACGTTGATCCCGCCAAGGCGTTTGAAGCGGGTTACATCCATTTTGAAGACATCCCTGTATGTCAATACAACAAAACCATTAAAGAAGAATTAAAAGTTTTTTCTAAAGAAGATATGATGCGCGTATACCGCGATATGGCTATCATTCGTGAGTTTGAAACCATGCTTAACGAAGTTAAGGTAAAAAGCGAGTACAACGGTGTTAAATACAACAACCCAGGTCCTGCGCACCTTTCTATCGGTCAAGAAGCTTCTGCTGTCGGCGAAGCTTACTACTTAGATATGAACGACTTATCGTTCGGTTCTCACCGTAGCCACGGCGAAATTCTTGCTAAAGGTCTTTCGTCGATTGAAAAGCTTGACGATAAAGAACTCTACGATATCATGAAAGAGTTCCTTGACGGTTCAGTTTTATCAGTAGTTGAAAAACACATGAAGTCGGGTAGCATTAAAGAACTTGCTATCAACTTCCTTTTATACGGCGCACTTGCTGAAATCTTTGCAAGAAAAACAGGCTTTAACCGTGGTCTTGGCGGTTCAATGCACGCTTTCTTCATTCCTTTCGGCTTAATGCCCAACAACGCTATCGTAGGCGCAAGCGGTCCTATCGCTCTTGGTGCTGCACTTTATAAGCGTTCTAACCACAAACCCGGTATCGTAGTATCTAACTTTGGTGACGGTGCTACCGGTAGAGGCCCTGTTCTTGAATCAATGAACTTTGCTTCAATGGATCAAATTACCAAGCTTTGGGGTATGGACGGTAAGTTTGAAGACGGTGGTATGCCTATCCTCTTCAACGTATTCAACAACCACTATGGTATGGGTGGTCAAACTCGTGGTGAAACTATGGGCTTTGATATGGTTGCTAGACTTGGTGCTGGCTTCAACCCCAACCAATTACATGCAGAGCGTGTTAACGGTTACGATCCTTTAGCAGTTGCTGATGCTGTTAAGAGAAAGAAAGATCTTCTTTTACAAGGTAAAGGTCCTGCGCTTTTAGACGTAGTTACCTACCGTGTATCTGGTCACTCTCCATCTGACTCTTCTACTTATCGTACTGCAGAAGAAATCGAAGCTTGGAAGAATGCAGATCCTATCGTAGCTTACAAAACTAAGCTTATTATGGGTGGCGTTGCTAAAGAAGAAGATTTCCTTAAAATTCACGAAGAAATCACTAACCGCATGACTGAGGTTATGAAACTCGCTATTAACGACGAAATTTCTCCCCGTATGGATCTTAACAAAGAGCCTGACGCAATTTCTTCGATTATGTTCTCTAACCAAAAGGTTAAGAGCATGGATCCTTCTCGCGAAGCTGACGTGCTTATGCCTAAGGAAGAGTGCCCACGTGTTAAAGAAATTAAAGGTAAAGTTCGTACCGCTACCGATAGTAACGGCAAGCCCGTTTCTAAGATGAAGATGTACAACATCTGCGACGGTTTATTTGAACCCATCATCGATAAATTCTACGACGATCCTACGCTTATTGCATACGGTGAAGATAACCGTGACTGGGGCGGTGCTTTCGGTGTTTACAAGAAGATGACCGAGGCTATTCCTTATCACAGATTCTTCAACTCGCCCATTTCTGAATCTGCTATCGTTGGTTCAGCAGTTGGTTACGCAATGTGCGGTGGTAGAGCAATCGTTGAACTTATGTACGCTGACTTTATCGGCTGTGCTGGTGACGAAATCTTCAACCAAATGGCTAAGTGGCAAGCAATGTCGGCTGGTATCTTAAAAATGCCTATCGTATTAAGAGTTTCAGTTGGTTCTAAATACGGCGCTCAACACTCTCAAGACTGGACTGCGCTTTGCTCGCATATTCCTGGTCTTAAAGTTGTATTCCCGTCTACTCCTGCTGACGCTAAGGGTCTTATGACTTCTGCTTTAGAGGGAACTGACCCCGTTGTATTCTTCGAATCTCAAAGAATTTACGGTATCGGTGAAGAATTTATGGAAGGCGGTGTACCAGAAGGTCACTATGAAGTTCCGTTCGGCGAACCCGATATTAAGAGAAAGGGTAGCGACGTTACTATCGTAACTATCGGTGCTGTATTATATAGAGCACTTGAAGCTGCTAAAATCTTACAAGAAAAATACGGTGTATCTGCTGAAGTTATCGACACTAGATCTATCGTTCCGTTCAACTACGAAAAGGTTGTTGAATCTGTTAAGAAAACTGGTAAGGTTATCTTCGTTGGTGACGCTTGCGAAAGAAACTCTGTAATGAGAGATATGGCATCTAACGTTACTGAAATGTGCTTCGACTACCTTGATGGTCCTGCCGTTGTAGTTGGTTCTAGAAACTGGATCACTCCTGCGTTCGAACTTGAAAAGAGCTTCTTCCCACAACCTGACTGGATTATTGACGCTCTTCACGAAAAGATTATGCCTCTTGCAGGTCACGTTCCTACCAATAACTTTACTGATATTGAGAAGATTGATCGTTCTAAGAAAGGTTTATAATTTTAAGTCGTTATAAACGGCGTTATGCTTCGTTTCTGCCGTCGCCGTGTGTCTGCAATGACCGATAAGGTCTATTGCAACCACCCGTCTAGGCGAGCCTAGCCTAACTTGTTTCTAACGCCTTAAATAAAGCTTTGTATAAGCATTATTAAAAAGAGCAATAAAAAACAATTAAAAAGCGGAAGTGAATCACTTCCGCTTTATTAAAAAAATTATGAAATTTTTAATTTTAAACTCTACAAATCCACACTAGAATTTAGCGGGGGAAGAATATTTATTTTTAAACTCTCAAGAAGAGGTTTTTATGCTATGGCAAAACGATAAAACGGTGGTTATAGGTAAAAACCAAAACGCAAACGTTGAAATCAATAGAGACGTTTTAGATGCTAACGGCGTTAAAATAGCAAGGCGAATAACTGGTGGTGGAGCAGTTTATCACGATTTAGGAAACGTAAACTATTCTTTTATTACACCTAAAGCAAGAACGTCTGGCATTGATTTTGAGTATTTTACTCGCCCCATAATTAAAGCCCTTAAATCAATGGGTGTTGAGGTTAGGCTTTCTGGTAGAAACGACCTTGAAACACTTGACGGGCTTAAAATTTCAGGTAGCGCGCAACATAGAGTTGAAGATAGGGTGCTTCATCACGGAACGCTACTATTTTCAAGCGATTTATCTTTTATGTCAAAGGTGTTAACCCCCGATAGAGAAAAGCTTAAATCTAAAGCCGTAAAATCGGTTAAAAAGCGCGTTTGTAACGTTAAAGATCTTTGCTCAATAACCTCCGTTAATGAGTTTATAGCTAGCTTAAAAAGCTTTATAATAAACGAGTTTAATCCAACCGTTATAGACCAGCCTAAAAGCGCTGAAATAGATGCGTTGTTTGCAAGAAATTCGTCCTATGAGTGGCTTTTTCCGCAAAAAACTATGCTTTCAAACTATCAAAAAATCGCATCTAAAAGGTATGATTTTGGCAGAGTTGAAATTGCGCTTGACTTTGATAACGACGTTATTAAAAAAGTGAAAATTTCAGGCGATTTCTTTGGGGAAGAAGATATATCCTTATTAGAAAGCTTAATTGAAAATTCTACCGTTGATAACCTTAAAGATATTGACGTATCAAAATATATTTTAGGTATGACGGCAAGAGAGCTTATTGACTTAATTAAAAATTAAAAAGCGTGCAAAATTGCACGCTTTTATTTTTTTATAAATTATATAGTTTTGCAATCTTTTCAAATGCGGGGATAGATCTTTTTATAAGGTCGGGGCTAACGCAGGTTGCAAGCCTTACAAAACCTTTAACGCCAAACGAGTCAGACGGAACGACTAATAAGCCGTAAGTTTTTAAAACGTCAGAAAACTCTTCGGCGCTAGGAATGGGCGATTTCATAAACACGTAAAACGCGCCTTTGGGGTTAGCGCACTCAAAACCAAGCCTTTGAAGGTTAGATACAAGTAAATCTCTATTATCTTTATAAACGGAACAATCGGAAACCTCGTCAACGCAATGCTCGATAACCTTTTGGAAAAGCGAGGGCGCGCAAACGTAGCCAAGGCTTCTGCCTGCGCCCGCTATTGCAAGGTATAATTTTTGAGCGTTTTCAGCGTTTGGCGATACCGAAACGTAACCTATTCTTTCGCCGGGGATAGAAAGGGCTTTACTATACGAGTAGCAAACAACGGTATTGTCGTAATAATTAGGAATAAACGGACAAACAGCGCCGTCAAACAAAATTTCACGGTAGGGCTCGTCCGATATAAGATAAATCGCGTGGCCATATTCATTTTGCTTTTTGTTAAGAATTTCAGCAAGGCGTTTAATAGAGCTTGGCGAGTAAACAGTGCCGGACGGGTTGTTGGGGCTGTTTATAATAATTGCTTGAACGTCAGAATTTATAACTCTTTCAAAATCGTCAAAATCGATATCAAAAGTCTTTTCATCACACTTGCAATAAATCAAGCTACCGCCTGCGTTCTCGGTAAATACCTTATATTCAGGGAAAAAGGGCGCAAAAGTAAGCACTTTATCGTTGGGCGATGAAATGAGGGCGCGTAGCGTTATTGCAAGCCCTGCAGCCGCACCGCAAGTAAGGTAGGTAAGGTCTTTATCAAGCAAAAAGCCGTAACGCTTAAAATTGTAATCACATATTGCCTTTCTAGCTTCCATTGTGCCTTGAGCCGACGTGTATCCGTGCACGGCGGGGTTTTTAACCGTTTCAATAATAGTTTTCGTTACCTTTTCAGGGCAGGGAACGCTTGGGTTGCCAAGCGTATAGTCAAAAACGTTTTCGCTACCGATTTCTTTAGCGAGGGTTTTGCCGTATTCAAAAAGTTCTCTTATTTTAGAGCGCGTAGAACCTAGCGCGTACATTTTTTCATTTATCATATTACACTCCGAAAAATCTTTTTGATTATAACACAGTATGTAATTTTTTTCAATATTTTAATGAAAAAAACGCTAAATATCTTGACAAACGTATTTTAAAGGCGTAAAATTTACAGTAATAAGGAGCAAGAAAATGAAGTCATCTGTATTTGCCTTTTATTTTGCATATTATTTTACGGAGCCATATTGATAATATCGGTTATTTTTTTGCGTACTTAAAATTGTTTTTTTATGGAAATAGCCGAACGATTACGTTCGGTTTTTTTATTTTTTAAAGGTGCTTATATGATTATTGTTGTAAAAAAGGAACATGAAGAAAAACAGATAAACAACTTAATTAAATGGATAAAAGGTCAAGGGCTTGAGGTTGATATTAGTAACGGCCATCACTCGACGATACTTGGTCTTGTTGGCGATACGAGCAAAATTGATATTGACCTCGTTCGCTCGCTTGATATCGTTGAAAGCGTTAAGCGTATTCAAGAGCCTTTTAAATGCGCAAACCGTAAATTCCACCCGGACGATACGATAGTTGATATCGGTGGGCATAAATTCGGTGGCGATAATTTTCAAATTATAGCAGGGCCTTGCTCGGTTGAAACGGAAAAGCAAATTATCGAGGTTGCTACCTCTGTTAAAAAAGCAGGCGCAACCGTACTTAGAGGCGGTGCGTATAAGCCTAGAACTTCGCCGTATGCCTTCCAAGGATTAAGAGAGGCGGGGCTTGATTTGCTTATAAAGGCAAAACAAGAAACGGGTATGCCTATCGTTACCGAGATTATGAGCGTTAATCATATCGACCTTTTTAAAGACGTTGATATTATCCAAATAGGCGCTCGCGATATGCAAAACTTTGAACTTTTAAAAGAGGTTGGCAAAACTAAAAAGCCCGTTTTATTAAAACGCGGTCTTGCAAATACCATACAAGAATGGCTTATGAGCGCAGAATATATTATGAGCGAGGGCGGTAAGGACATTATTTTATGCGAAAGGGGTATAAGAACTTTCGAGCCGTATACTAGAAACACGCTTGATTTATCGGCAATTCCTCTTCTTAAAGAACTTACGCACCTTCCAGTTGTGGTAGATCCGTCGCACGCATCGGGGCTTTCAAGGCTTGTAAAACCATTGTCGCTTGCATCGGTTGGCTCTGGGGCGCACGGTCTTATGATAGAAGTGCATAACGACCCCAAAAACGCCCTTTGTGACGGTGCGCAATCAATCACGCCCGACCAGTTTGACGATATCGTAAAGAGTATTGACGTTATGCTTCCGCTTGTTGATAAGCACAGAGATTTATGAAAATAGGAATAATAGGATTGGGTTTAATGGGCGGTAGCCTTGGTAAAACCCTTAAAAAATTAGGCTCACACACCGTTTACGGCTACGATATATCGGACGCGGTTATGCTTAAAGCGGATATGCTTGGCGCGATAAACGCTCCGCTTGACGAAACTACGGCAAAAGATATTGATATGCTTATCGTGTCGCTATATCCAAGCTCGTTTTCATCGTCAATCGAAAGGTTTTTACCTCTTTTAAAAGACGGGGCTATCGTAACCGATTTTTGCGGAATTAAACGCAAAACGGTAGGCGAAATGAAAACTCTTGCGGAAAAATATCCAAACCTTGTTTTCGTGGGCGGTCATCCCATGGCGGGTAGAGAGTTTTCTGGAATAGAAAGGTCGGTATCAACCCTTTTTGAAAAAGCATCGATGATACTTACTAACGTAAATGCAGACATATTTACCCTAGAAAAGCTTAAAGCTTTTTATCTATCGCTTGGCTTTTCAGAGGTCGTTATAACAACTCCCGAACATCACGATAAAGCAATCGCCTTTACCTCGCAACTTTGCCACATTGTTTCAAACGCATTTATAAAAAACCAAATCGCAAGCGAACACTTTGGCTATTCGGCTGGCAGTTATAAAGACTTAACGCGCGTTGCTAGGCTCAACCCCGAAATGTGGTCAGAGCTTATGATAGAAAACGGCGATAATTTACAAAAAGAGCTTGACGAGCTTATTTGCAACCTTCAAAAATACAACGTTGCTCTTAAAAATAACGATAAAACCGAGCTAAAAAAATTGCTTAGCGAGGGTAACGATAGAAAACTTTTAATAGATACGAACAATAAAAAATGAAAAAGATATTAGTTAAAGCATCAAAAACTTATCAAATTACGGTGGATAGCGGTTTAAATAATTTTAAAGCCGAGATACTTCCCCTTATAAAAGGCGACAAGGTTGCCATTATAACCGATACTTGCGTCGAGCCGTTATATTTTGATAACATAAAAAATTTACTTGATGGTAAAACCGTTTACAAGTTCACTATACCCGCCGGCGAAAAAAGTAAAAACGCCCAAACTTATATAGAACTTGTTAATAAGCTTGCAAGTGCTGGACTTTCAAGAAAGTCTACAATCATGGGCTTAGGCGGTGGGGTAGTAGGCGATTTAGCGTCGTTTATCGCATCAACCTATATGCGAGGAATTGCGTACGTTGCAATTCCTACCACGCTACTTTCTATGGTAGATAGTTCAGTTGGCGGTAAAACGGGTATAGATCTTGACGCGGGCAAAAATCTACTTGGAACTTTCTTTCAGCCCGACGCCGTTTATATTGATACAAGCTTTTTGTCAACGCTACCTAAGCGCGAAATTACAAGTGGGCTTGGAGAAATTATGAAATACGCTTTTATCGATAAGCGCATAGCCCCTCAAGATATAGAAAATATCAATTACGAAAACCTTATTATTAAATCGCTTGAGATAAAGCGTGATATCGTTGAGCGTGACGAAAAAGAAAGCGGAGATAGAATGCTACTTAATTTCGGCCACACCGTAGGGCACGCTATTGAAAAGCTTTATAACTATGAGCTTTCTCACGGCGAGTGCGTTATAAAAGGTATGTATTACGCCGTTAAATCGTCTTATAGCTTAGGTTTTATAAGTGAAGACGATAAAAACGAGGCGATAAAATTCCTTAAACTTTCTGGCGTTTCAGACGAGTGCGATTTTACTTCCGAGCAAATTTTATCGGTTATGAAATTAGATAAAAAAGCCGATGGGGATGAGGTTAATTTTGTGTTTACCTCGGGTTTTTCTAAGGCGTTTATAAAAAAGGTTTCGCTTAAAACGATTTTTAGGAGTTTATAATGGAAAGCTTTAATTTAAAAATTAAGCCGTCTAATATAGTTGGTGAGATAACCGCTCCGTCATCTAAATCGTTTGCGCATAGAATACTTATATCCGCCTTTTTATCGGGTAGTGAAATTAGCGTAAAAAACGTTGGTAAATCGGTTGATGCAAGCGTTACCTTAAACGCGTTAAAAACGCTTGGCGCAACGGTTACAGAGTGCGAAGATAAAGTTATAATTAAAAAAGGCGAGTTACCAACAAAAAAGGTTATTATCGACTGTAAGGAAAGCGGTTCGTCACTTAGGTTTTTACTCCCCGTAGTTTCGGCGCTTGGCGTAAACGCTGAATTTACAGGTGCTAAAAGACTACTTGAAAGACCTATAAAAGAGCTTGTTGATACGCTAAACGAACACGGCGCAGATATTGTTGGGTTAACCGTTAACGGAAAACTACAACGTGGAGAATATATCGTTGACGGCGGTATCAGTTCGCAATATATCACGGGTTTACTACTTGCCCTTTCGTCTATTGAGGGGGAAAGTGAAGTTATAATTAAAGGAAAGCTCGTATCACAGCCGTACGTTGATATAACTTTGGCGGTTTTAAGCGAGTTTGGCGTTTGGTATGAAAAAACTGAGCGTGGCTATAAAATAAAAGGCGGTTATAAGCCTAAAAAATTAGAATTAACCGTTGAGGGCGACTGGTCTGGCGCATCTTTTATGCTAGCATTAGGCGCAATCGGAAAGCAAGTTACGGTAAATGGCTTAAACGCAAATTCCGTTCAAGGCGATAGAAAAATTTTAGGAATATTAAAAAACTTTGGCGCAATAATAGATGTAAGCGAAAACGCCGTAACCGTTAAAGGCGGTAATTTAAAAGGCGTTACCGTTGATATGGAAAACGTGCCAGACTTAGTTCAAATCGTTTCGGTAGTTGCATCTTACGCTAGCGGTAAAACAACTCTACTTGGCGTAGATAGACTTCGACTTAAAGAAAGCGATAGAATAAAAGCCGTTATAGATAGCTTATCGGCGGTGGGTATTAACGCAGAGTATAATAATAACTCAATTACAATTTTCGGAGGAAAGCCAAACGGCTCGGTTGTTGACGGTGGCAACGACCACCGAACTGTGATGTCAGCCGTAGTTATGGCAAGCTTTGCAAAAGGCGAAAGTTTAGTTTTGGGTGGGCAGGCGATAAACAAGTCCTATCCAGATTTTATTAAAGATTATCAAAAGTTGGGAGGGGTAATAGATGTCGATATTAAAGGGTAAAAACTTAACCGTAGAAATTACGGGCGAATCACACTCTCCCGAAATGCGATTAAAGGTAAAGGGTTTTCCATCGTTTACCTACAACGATAAAGCTTTAACCGAGTTTTTATCAAGGCGCAAGGCTAATAAAAACGCCTTTTCAACGCCTAGAATAGAATGTGACGAGCCTTTATTTATCGGAAGTGAGAATAACCAAATAAACGGCGATTTCGAGGTTGTAATTAAAAATTCAAACGTAAATAGTAAAGACTATAGCGATTTATACGGTAAACCTCGTCCGTCGCACGCCGATTACGCGTGGTATTTAAAAGATAACTCGCTTGATTTTTCTGGTGGCGGTAGGTTTTCGGCAAGGCTAACCGCGCCTTATTGCGTGCTTGGTGGGCTTTGCAAGCAATATCTTGAAAAAAGAGGTATTTATATTGCAAG
>JAEIGA010010096.1_pt1 | contig 14304 bp, 20 predicted proteins | sample 9270691 | NCBI WGS metagenome assembly JAEIGA01 (sample SAMN17057246, study PRJNA624740) | gut metagenome | biome: biome; isolation source: fecal sample | host: Bos grunniens | place: China: Xizang | collected 2019 | reverse complement strand
GATGCGTGTAGTTTCTCCGGCAGCAATAAAGCGAACCTCAGCCTTATCAAGATGCATTTTCTTAATTTCATGATTTTCATCCATGTAATAAAGATATGTGTTATTTTCATCATGTGTTAAGTTGAAGTACATCAACTCATCATCGTCGTTTTGTAGAAGCGTGATATTCTGGGTTTCTTCTAAAATGTACCCATCACTTGGCACGAATATCCATGAGCCGATGGAAATGATTGCTGCCAGAATCAAACCGCCAATGATGCCGACAAACAGACACGGACCGATAACAGAGAAGTCCCATTCAATGAACGCAAAAACGATACCGGCAAGCAAACCAAGTGCGCCCAAAACAATAACACACCACATGTTGCTACCTCCTTAAATCCATTTCTTGGAATAGCCATCCCAATACTGTGTCTCGCGAACACCGTCAATGGTGCGACTTCTTGTTATGTAGTTGCGTCCCGCTTCCTTTGCCAGTCTGAACGCATATGTTTCGTCGGTTGTGCGCACTACATCATACTCATGAGAACCAGAACCAAGTATTTCTGGTTCTTCTCTTCCGGTTTCGTAGACCCATTTAGCGGCATTTTCAGCTTTGATATCATGTCCAGCCATATCGATATCTGTTAAATCAAATGCCAGGGTAGTTGCCAGTGCTGCGTTTTTATACGAAGGGTCATCAGTGACCTCGCAAATCACATTTAGAAACTCGGGGAATACGATTTCATCGTTCTCGTTAGTGAGCTCGATTTCCACAATGGCGTGAGTTTTGCTAAATGGATACACATCGATTTCGAAATACTGGTTGTTCCACGTCAAACAATATCTTGTCTTGCGAATGGGATGCTTGGTAATATCGGCATCCATCAGCAATCGCAGGTATTCGTCCTGAGAGATGCGCTTTTCGATTTCCAGGCGTTTTACGTCAGAAATCTTACGCTTTGTGGTCTTGATGTAGACAAACTGTCCATCACTGCCACGCTGTCTTACGCGCACCTCATCGCCTTCGGGGGCGTTAAGGTAAGTCTGCATAATTTCAACGCGCTTGCAGTTGGGCATTGCTTCCAGCTTTTCGATGTCGGGATATCGAATCAGGAACTTGCGCTCGATTTCATAGGGTTCGGGCTCGCCAAGGAATGAAGAGATTTCGGAAATCAGTCGCATCATCTTATTCCGGAAGTCAGTGGAGTTATCAATGACGCGGAAATGGGGATGTCCGGTCCATGCAGCGATAATCGCATCGTCTTTTTCAATTGCCTGTTCAACAGTTTCGGTACGTGCTGCGTTGTTTGCAAGAGTATAAAACTCTTCTGCACCCTTTGCGGCAGTGACGAGAGAGAAGACCGCGTCGTACTTGTCGCGCATCGTGATTTCGAATTCGCCGAGCTCGCTCATGAGCTTCTGATAATCGGCGTTGTTTAGGTATGCCTTACCGTCGGGAACACCTCTGTCGCAGACAATCAAAATTTTCTCATCAGGCATTTCATATGCGGCATTGTAGAATGCCTGTTCCTTGGCAATCTGCAATTTTGCCAGGTTGTACTGGAAATGATAGTTAGACTTGCAGGTCCAGGGTGCAACGCCGCCGGTAATCAACTCGGTGGCGGTTTCTGCAATGAACAGGACTTTATATCCCAGCTTAGTGAAGTGGTCCTGAATCCAGGTCATTGCGGTAGATTTGCCGGCACAGGGTCCGCCGGTGATAACAATTTTCGTGATATTGAACATTACTGCTCCTTTCTGCGCTTGAAAAACAGCTTGACTTCGCTGTTTTCTTCGTACATGGCGTTGACAAGCTCCCAGCCGTCCTTACCATAGTAGTTGCATTCCTGTTCTAAACCTAAAGCACTGAGCCGTCGGGTGTTAATGACTTTATACTCCCACATTTTGACCTCCGGCGGCAAAATACGCCTCATCACGCGCCTGGGCGTTAATATCGTTAATTGCGGGTACGTAAACTGTATGACCGCAAACATTACAGAATGCTTCGGTTTCGATGTATGTGAAAGTACGCTTGCGAACGGTCAAGGTGTCTTCGTGCTTTTTGATGTGGTAAGTGTGGTGAGTGCCGCACTCATGACAAAACGCAACGGGGGCTTTTGGTGCAGTTGCATCCAGTGTGGAATCAAAAACGGTGTGTACGGCGGTCATGGGGCATTCCTCGCCGGCCGCAAAGTCGCCAAGGATGCACTTTGTCTGAATGTCGATTGCGTTGGATGCAATTTGAACCGGAACGTCGCCGAAGAAAGGGCAGTGGTTGCACTGCTGCGGCTTTTCATCGCACAAAATCATGAATTTCATATGGAGACCTCCTAAGAAAGTACGTTTATTATACCATAATTATCCCTGTTTGTCAATATGGTGTGCACAAGTTGTAAAGAAAAAGCCCGCTCTCTGGGATGAGAGCGGGCGGTGTTTATTCCTGGGGGAATAATTTAATGATGGCTTGTCGTGTACCACCATTGATATCGGCGTACACGGTCTTAAAGGGGCGGCGGTCGAAGGGACCGTACACTTCACGGACGATGACCCAATGTGGACCGAATCGGAATACATCATCAACGGTGACATTGTCATACGACAAGAATGGGATTTTATCGATTGGGGCGAAGCGGGATACGGCGATAGTGTTGGGAATTGCGAAAAACATAGTCTGGAACTCCTGGCTGTAAGATGCGGGGTATAGTTTGCCGTTATCACCCATCGCGATATATTCCCCTGCGGTGGTGATATTGTTGATGTGGGTCATGTTTGCGTCAAAATTTTTCATGATTTTCTTCCTTTCTTTCGTGAAACAAAAGAAGCAATCTTCTCCTTTTGTCACGTGAATCTACTAAAATAATGACCTATAATTGCTGTGCACAATTTTGTATGTGATGTCATTATTAAGATATGCACAACATTTAGAAAGGGGGTTGTTCTATGGCTGATAAAACAGTAGAGGCAAAGTGTTTGAATAAGATTTTGACTGCACCCAGACCGCGAGGCAATACCGCCAAAATGGTCTACGAACTCATTGGCGATGCACAACTTGTGTCTGACATGAAACAAGAATGCCCCGATTTTGTTCTCAAAAATGGCGATACTGTCATTGGATTAGAGCACTTCTTGGTGGATGTGCTTGTAAACGAAAACGGCTCTAATGCGCGGCGTGTGTACAAGAAGCGTCAGCAGGAACTTCGAGGTCGCAAACCTTCGCATCAACTGATGAAGCATATCAATCATTCCCCTGCGGTGCAACAACAATTGAAACACGGCATCATTGCTTTTGATGAATATCAATTCTTAAAAGAGTTTCAGCGTGTGGCTCGCAAACATGGCGAATCTGCTGGCGGTTATCGTGCCACCATTCGCAACTATAAGGCAAGGGATTATGTAATGGGTGCGATGATTGAGATGCCATGTCAAACTAATGGAAGGTTTGTTCTGTATGATTCTACTGGAAAACATAAAGAGCGGACGTTAAATTGTGTCCCGTTAACGCAAAATCTGATTTCCATTATGAAGAGGACGTTGAAAGATTTTGATTTCGTTGTGGTTTTAGCGGAAACGCTTTTAAATGAACAGCCATATGATTCAAAAGTGTATTGTTTTTGGAATAACAATTTTGATGAGGCTATTCGTGAACAGCGTATTCCGGTGTGTACATCATTCAAAATACGATTGGAGGAAAATTTATGAACAAGAATACTCAGAAATGGTTTGTGAGAATTTTGGCAGGTTTACTTGCAGTTATCACCGTTGTCAGCGTGGTTATGCCGGTTTTGGGCTAAAAGAAATGACCCCATCTCGACATGTCGAGATGGGGTCTTAGTTTGGTGGTGGTTATGTGGTATGAAACGTATTACTTGAACATGGCAGCCGCGTAGGACTGCTTAGGCTCGGTGTAGCACAGATGATACCACACTTCACCGTCTTTCATGTAAGGGGTGATGGACTTGATATTGTCGGCGCCAATGTGCTCAACACGATTGGTCAGCCACTCGTTATGAATGTCAAGTGTTTTGAATTCCATACTCAATCCTCCTTACAGATTAGAATCGGGCAGGGTGTCGGTGGGGGCTGCAACCTTTTCGGCAGCCTGCTTCTGTGCAGCGCGAACAGCTTCGCGAGCGGGGTCGTAAAAACCGGTGGGCAAACCAACGGCCAGGTCGACGATGATTTCGCCTTTTTTGCTACCCTCATTTTCTCCCATAGACACATTGTAGTATGCGTGGACGGAGTCGGGCTTGACGAGGTGATTCGTCACGGTGACATCCTTGTTATTGGTGTACAACACGGGAACACCCTTCAGGCAGCCGACGATGAAGAACATGACCTGAGAGACGATGTCTTCCTTGGGCCAGCTCACATTTACGGTGCGGTGCTCCTTCTCCTGAGCAGCGATGTAATCCTGGATGTGCTCACGCTTCATGATGATAGGCTTGTCGTTAGCGGACTGGGCGCGACCGGGGAGCTGGGGGAAGAAGAAGTTGCACAGATAATTCTGCGCCAGAACAGCCATAGCAGCCATGGAAGCATCGAAGGTGACGCGGCAGGCGTTGGTGAACTCAGTGAAAGTGTAAGTGGTGTTGTTAGCCATAATCAAAACCTCAGTCTTTCTTCTGCATTTGTGCAGATATGATGTTTTTATTTTGAGCTCGGTGGCTCGTGTGATAATGTTGCTCTTTCTGAGAGCGGTTTGGTGGTGGTACTTTCGGTTAATATTGGACCGAAAGGTGCAGTTGGGAATTACGGTAAAGTATGTTGTGGGTACTATCGACCGAAGCCTCGCACCAGCACAGACATACCAACACGCATGTATACTAACGGCAGAAAGCCTTGCATACAAACGTAGTTTCTACCGAACATTTATTTTATGTGCCAACCAAAACATCCGTGGGCAGCGGAATGTTCCAGTTGAACACTTATTTTTGAAAAATGAACTACTGTCATCATTATAGAGGATAGAACCTCAAATATACTTTTATAAAGACATTCCAACAGAGTCGATAAATTGGGAGGTATTGCAATGAGTTATAGTTGTTTTATTAGCTTTAAGAAGATGAATCCGGCGGAGATGCTTGCATTTTTTAAGCAACTCAAAGAACATATGTCTTCGCACCTGTCGGAAGTGGCGGCTGCAAATCACAGTTATTGCCCGTACATTCGTCAAAAGGAGCTTTCTGATGTCAGTGGAACGATGCAACGTACTGAATGGGATGCATTAACCCCGGAGCAAAAGAAGGATTTGTTTCCTCGTGATTTTCGGAATGTTGATTTAGACCAACGCTCCGAGGCACGCGACTGGGCAATGAACCATGTATTCAAATATGGCGTTTTCTTTGATGAGCAGCGAGGATTGCTTGGTGTATTTGGTTTGCCTGATGCAGCTCACGAGCTTTTTGATGGCACGGTATATTTCCAGAACAGTTGTGACCAAAATTATGAGCGCTCTGAGTGGGAAGGCGTTGCCGCTTTTGAAAAAATTTATGATAAGTGGCAGCAAATGACACCGGAGCAATTGCATGCACACTGGGTCTCTACCAACAATCCGAATTTGCAGCCCGGCGAAAAACCGCGTACCTTGTATGATGAATACGAATACGATTTGCGTGATTTAACCGATGAAGAAGCAGAAAAGTTCTGGGTTGAACGTTTTGATTACATGCGCAAGTCGTGTGCATATGAGGAAATTTGGGGTAATTACTCTGGTGAGTTGCATGACGATTCAAGCCGTTTGTATCTTGCGCTATACTCTCGCGAGGATTATCATGTCTTAAATCAATTTGTGGCGGCATGTCATGAGGCTCATGTAGCGCATTGCGATAAGTATCAGCGCCAAGATTTTGAGACCATTTGTGGTCAGCATCCTGAAAAGCTCCAAATGTGGATGCGTTGGTATAAGGACAAACCGTTTAATTACCTGGAGCAGATGCAGTCGATTTTGGACCGTAGCCCAGGTTTCTTAGAGCGTAATCCTGATTGTAAGGAAATGTATGATAAGTTCATGGCAGAACATGCAGATGACGTTTCAGAATTACCAGAGCCGGAAGAAGTTAAATAAGATTACCGCTTTCATGCTGTATGTACAATAAAATCCCCTGTCAAACTGACAGGGGATTTTCTTTATGCTACATTGGGACATCTGTTCCATTTTTCTGTGACATCGAATTTAATATCGCGAGGGCGCCAACCTGTATCTTCCATGAACGCAGCACTTGTCGTCATGGCTTCGAACAAGCCGTGAGACAAATCTATGTCTGTATATCCGGTCTTGAGGTATGCGTTTGCACTGATGTAGGTTGTTTTGGTAAGGTATACGGGTACAAAATCGTAAGACTGATTTACGCCCATACCTTCACATGTCATGTACAGATATTCTGGCGCTAAAAATGCTTTATAGCCGTCGGAGTGGTCTGCCGCTTCATCCGAAATGGATTGAGCAATCTGTGAACACTTTACGCATTTTGATAACAACTTTTCAACTCGCGGCTGCAGTGCAGTGCGCTGCTCTTCTGTGACCGCCTGATTACCGTTGAGGGTAGTGTAAAACAACTCAACAACCGCTGGGTAACACCAATCGTTTTCATCGGGGATGTTTAGTGTAACCTTACCTTCCAGCACCTTACGGTTAATGCCAATATCTTGCCATGTAGAACCGTCTTCAATGGCGGTTAGGATATTGTGTAAATTGATGCGCAGATAGTAGCCATTGCTATCATCTTGAATGAATCCATTTTCGTACTCATCTACATCATTGACAACGTATAGCACCAGCGGGGAAATGACAGCATTTTCAACGAGTTCGTAGCCGTCGCGAGGTGTATTGTCCGTGCTGAAAATGATATCGGGTGTTTCAGTTGTTGTGTTTACTTTGAATTTTCCGTAACGCTCACTGGACATTGCATCCAGCATGTCGACATTGGTTAGTTCAGAAGCCACAATTACTGTATCGGTGTGTAGCCACACGGGGATTTGTTCATAGAGCCAGGGACCGCCGATTGCTAAAATGAGGACAAAAATCCAAATTCCAAGTCTTCCCTTAAACATGATTGGTCTCCTTTGTGAGTATAATTTTATTGAGTAACATTTGTGGTGTATTAGTATCCACACCGGGCACCAATTTGTTGATAGCGGAAATGGTCTGCTGCATCTCTTCTTGCAAGGCGTTTGCAGCTTTCTTTGCATCTTCAAAGTACACATTTCGAACTTCATCTGATTCGGCACTGAGGTTGTACAGCAGCTTAATCAGGTTCTCCAGCCGATAACACAGCGTGCCGGAAATTTCAGCTTCGCCTTCGGGTTTATTTTTCAGAACGGATGCCATCGAATCTGCACTTTTGCGAACGGAAATCAAAAAATCGAATCGGTGAGTACTAATTAGCTTATTACATTCATTGCTGAGTTTTTGAAAATATGCAACCAATGAATTGTCTCGCGGTTTTTCAACCGGCATAACCGAAGCAACAGTTTGAACCTGTGGTTTCGTTACGGAAGTGCCGTCACGTTTTGCTTTAAGCTGATTCAATCTCGTCTCGGCGGCTTGCATGCTTTCTGCGATACTGTTACATTTATGTGTCATATCGCGAATAGTGTTGCAGCGAGTGCATTGTGTGCGCCGGCCGATGGAATCGTCACAGTTTTCACAGTGTTTTTTGCGCAGAAAATCGATTCTATCGTTGATGCGGCTATGGTTCTTCGAAATTCCGTTATATTGCCATTGTGCAATGACAATCAGAGGAACTTTGGAAACCAGCCATGGTAATGTAATAAAAATTACTTGTTCAAACACGTTTAGAACCACATCAAACGCAATAAAAGCGAATGCTATTTCACGTAGCGGTAATTTTAAATAGAAATATAAAAACAACGGTGTCGCGATGTTCAGTAATAGATTTAATCGTTTCATCCATTTTCTAAAGAACATTGGCGACATTTCAGCGATATATAAATCACGGTCTTCGGATGACAGCAATCGATAATGCCGTTTTTGATTCCAATAAAGCATAATTTGTCATATCCCTTCATATGTAAAAACGCCCCCAGGGACACTGGGGGCGGCGGGGTCGCTTAATGAGGGAGGTAAACCCATTAAGCGTCTCATACGCATAAACCTTCACCGATAGCGCTTCTCGCGCTCGTCGAGGGACGTGGCAGGTCAACGGCTAATGGTATGCGCCACTTGCCATTCCAAGTGTTGGCAATACGATTATGACGGAGTTTTGGCTTTTTATACACAAGGTCAGACCTTGCGCCAATCTGCATCTAAAATCGCTTGATTATCCATTCCAGTGGTTCCATAGAATGCAACGCATAAACCGCCGGCAATGGCGCAGATGGTGTCTGTGTCACCGTAATGAGTTAAAATCTCACTCATGCAATCTTCATAACATCCGGTTTGATAGAAACACTTGATAGCAAACGGGACTGCATAGTTTGCCATAAGACTTTGCCTGGATATTGCATTTGGGATATCTTGTAATTCTTGATTCATGTCAAATTGTGAAGACTTGTAGAATAAATCATCTGATACAACATAGTGTTCGCATGTGTAGTCATAAATATCCCGTTTTGAATATCCATGTAATGCCATCCACATAGCAACGGTGAGAACAATAACCGCTTTGACACTTTCAACATGGTCATGCGTAACCATGCATGAGCTAATGGCGTGTCGTACGGCTGTCGGCAAATCATCGTAATATGCCGGAATTGTGGAAATCCTCATGGCGCAGCCGTTGGCGCAACTGTGGTATCCCACGGAGTTATCTCTTGGTCGTTCAGTCATCCCTTCTGTGTAGAACATCTGTCCGTTTTCTGCCCAGCCGACGAATGCGGAGCCATAGCCGGCGCCTTTTTCCTTCTGATAAGCATCTAAGTATGCCTGTCTAAAATCGGGGTGTTCTGCATCCTTCTGTATAGCGGCATACGTTGCCTTAGTCAAAACGGTGTCATCTGTGTGATATGATTTGCGTTGTGGTAAGCTCATATTACGTGCTGCTGCATAGTCATGTTCTGTGAATTCAAATTTGGAACCGATGATATCGCCACAAATTGCGCCCATCATCACATCTTCCACAGAAACGGGTTTTCTGGCGGTGCGGCGGATGTTTTGTGGGACCAGCTTATGTATAAGATGCTCAATATTAGGGTAATTCATCTGCTCTTTGAGCTCTGCATCTAAAAAGTCCAAATCTTGGTTGTTTTCTATAACTTTTTCAATTTGTTCTGGTGTAAGCAAATTGGCGGCACCTTTTTCTCGCGCCATCTTCTTCAATTGTTCTGGATAGTTCAGTATCTTTTCTTTTTTACGAAAGAACCACATATTTTTCTCCTTATTGTGCGTTGTCGGCAAAATTATGACATATAACAAAAAAACACCCGCCTCGATGAGGCGGGTGTTCCTATTTACATTACGTCATTGACAACATCAAAAACGCCGGATTTTGTAACACGTGCATGTCGTGTTGCAAACTTCTTCAACACTTGCTTTTTAATGACGAGGTTAACAGGCTTCTCTGCCAACTGTGGAGAATATGTAAGCCACATTTCATCATCCGATTGTTCATCAATCACAGATGCCTGCGCATGAATACCGATTTTGCGCATCCATCGAGCTCTGTTGAGCAATACTTCATGTGTATAACCCTTGCTTTCAATGTGTTCCTGTAGTGGGGGCTTATCGACCAACATTACCTCGACATCAATGATATCTTCAGGGCTATCAATCAGACCGCGAGAATTTGTTTTGGCTGCATGCACCCATACACACAGGTAGGAGTCTGTAAGTAGGTTTTCATCCAGCCACCAACCCAGCTGTTCTTTCTTGGCTTGATTGGTAAATAAACATTCCAGCACGAAGGTGGGTACAGGATTATTGATGTATTTGGCGGATGCTTGGGATTTCACATCAACGTTATCATCGCATTTTTCATGATGCACGATTACATCAATACCTTTGAACTGTCGTTCGGTATCTTCTACGACTTCAAAGTCATCCCACATATGCGAAAAGAGGTATGTGTACAGGAACGGCATAATTGCGACGTTATCCTGTTGCATGTCTAAGGCGCGATTGCTTTTGGACATATGTACTCTTCCTTTTCTTGAGTGATGTGCCCCGCCAAATGGCGGGGACTTGTATTACATGAGAGACTGAACGCCGTCTTTTGTGACCTTGAAGTGCTGGTATGCACATCTTTCAAGCGCCCAGCGTTTGATTGCCAGCTGTACGGGTCTGGTGTTCAAGGCAGGGGAATATACAAAATACATGGCGTCATTTGGAAATACTCGGGTATCGCCCTTTGCGCGCATTTTGCGGGCTTGCTGATACAGTGCCTCATCATAGAAATATGTATTGATAAAGTCTTTGAGTTCCTGGCGGTCCAGGAACATGACTTCCAGCTCTTCGATATCTTCTGCTTCGGCAATATAGCCGTAGGTGTTGACCTTACTGCGGTTTACCCAAACCAACACGTAGACGTGTGCCATAATGTCGTTTCGCAGGAATTCTCCGACAACTTCGTTGCCGCCCTTATCAGCCAGAAGTTCCATGGCAAACATTGCCTGCGGCTTATTGATGTACAGTTTGGATGCTTGTGCCTTGATATCGTGATATTCTGGTCCATTGATGGTGGGCAGCATTACATCTGCGCCCTGCGCCTGCATCTGCTTATCAGTGATGACCTCATGCTCAGGATAAACCTTGCCGTACATGTATTTACTAAGGAATTCCGTGATTACACGCTCTTGTTTGTTCTCAACGGAATACGAATTTCCGGATTTAGAACCGGATGTGTAAGAACTCATAGTTCTACCTCCATAAACTCAGGCATTTGCCTTTTAATATAGTGAACGTTGTATAGCCCCTCGACGGTGGATGCCATCAGCAAACTGCCGTGACCTTTCAAATTAAGTCGATACACCGACCCATGGGTATCGCCATAATGTTTTACAATGGCTTTCATCACTTCGTCTACTTCTTCGATGGCACCGCAAGGAATAGATTGCGTGGTGAATGGTGCGCCTTCGATATAATCGTGTGCATGCAGAATGTAATTGATATTCGGTAATTTTTCATAGAGTGCCAAATGAATTGGCGCATCTACTGAAGGCTTTTTATCGCCGCCGTATCTCAGAACTTCGCCATCCATATGACACGGGATAAACTCTCCCAATGTTATATACCGCTGGGAGGGCGCTCTTGGACTTAGGAACACCTTTCCTTCGTATCTAAAGCTGGGCATACCCTGTAGGCATCTGCCGACCTGAGGGCGTCCAGAGGTTCCTGTAGGCATATCATGTCCGCGTAGTTCCATGAACCTATCTGAGTACTCTGTTACGATGTCGACAAAGGCTTGTTTATCGGGAATGGCGAACTTCTCGCCGGATGGCGCCTCTGACGCTTTGAACGCATCAAAATACCACGAGAGCATTAAGCCGGGTGCATTAGATGGAATAGTCTTGTGACGCGTAATAGACTTAAGATAACCAAGTCTGCTCATACCGGAAAGCAGGGCATCTTGTAAATCATGACCGCGGTACCAGGAACATCCAAGCGGGTCATAAACATGGATTTCATCCAACTGTTCGTGTTTTCCGAACAGTTCAAACGTTAAGTTTGCCTTATGTTCCAGAGTGTGGATGTTCATTGCGACGAATGGTATTTTGTGATGCGGATTCCATTTACCGGTAATCAGCATGACATAGGGAGCGACGTCTTTGACGTAGCCAATATCAGGCAGATTGTAAATTTCGGGCATCCAGAACACCACATCGTAATCTTCGGCGGTATATAATTGTCTGCACAAGCCGACATATTTGCCACCATTAAAGAGATTGACATCATGATTCATTTGGGTCAATAGGTGTGCTATGCGAGCGGCGGTTTCTGAGGAAACACCTTCGATGTGGTAGCAACTTTGCAGTGTTGCTGATTTGTCGTTTCCTTCCCATCTGCCGCCAACAACCAAAATTTTCATTCGTCATCCTCCTCAGGTGTTGCGATGTAGTATGTTTCGAGCAACTCTTTCAGAAGCTTTTGGCATTTTTCAAATGCTGCTTCGGGCGTTGCTGCGACTACGCGCACATGGGATTCGATGCCGTCGTATACGATGGATGTATAATCGCACACCCACAGCTCGTCTTCGGGAATATGTCCGGTTTCATAGGATGGGTGAATGTGATATGAGACAGCGGTTGGAGACCATGGCTCATCCAAACCGTTAAGCCATCCCTGCACATCTCGCACTTTTTCTGGATTGGTGTCGGTTAAATCATCGCGGGTGTAGCAGGTGTAGTCAAATTTGCCGACGGCACCTGTCCACACACGCTCATAACCGATATGATTGGGTTTGAACATTATTTTTTCCTCCGATGCTTTTCTACCGTATCGGCAATCCACCAACCGAAGGCGCAAATGCCAACAATCAGTAAATTGACGATGACATCAGAGACCAAGGGGAAGATAATGACAAACCACCATGAAAACTCTGGCCAGCCGCCAAATGCTTTCATCATAATCATTCCAAGCATTAAGCCAATGCCGGAAGTCAGGGGCAGAGGGTGCCACCATCTACCCTGTGGATTGGAAGTTGTAGTCATACTTGCCATATGTATACCTCTTACTTGCTGGGGTCGATGCATTCCCAGCTGTCTTTCATATAAATTACGCCAGAAATGACCGCTAAAATAGCAGAAATCCAGAAAAACGGCGTCATAATGAGATTGAACGTGTCAAAAAGGGCCACATCGTGTGCCATAAGATTTTTTGTGTAATAAAGCACTGCAATACCAGCAATGATTGCGACCATTTGACTTACTGTTTTCATTTTGCCCCAAATATTGGCGGCGACCACCTTTTTAGCGGCGGAAGATACCACTACAAGTCGTAGTGCGGAGACAGCAAATTCACGAAACAGCACAAGGAATAAAATCCACTCCATGCCGAGACCGAATCCTTTTGCTGCAAATGCGATAAAAGCTGCTGTTGTTAGCATTTTATCTGCCAATGGGTCCATGAATTTGCCGAAATTGGTAATCATGTTGTGTTTGCGAGCAATGTGTCCATCAAGCGCATCGGTAATGGACGCGACAACAAATAGAATCAGAGCCACGAGATAGTGGTGTGGAAATTCAATCAACATAGCAGCCATAAAAAGAGGTGTCATGATGATACGCATAATGGTCAGTTTGTTTGGTAAATTCAAGTTAATTCTCCTCTCGCGAATTTGTGGTACTGGTCATGGGTAAGATACCCGATGCCGGTTTTGTGGTATCCGTATTTCTTCAGTTCTTTGTGATAGTCAAATGGCTGTACGCCCTTGAGTTCATGCATCACTTTCCACCGGCCACGTACGCGGATGATTATCTCATAATTCAGTTCATCGAGTGTGCGCTCATCGGTGGTGCTGGAGCAATGCCATGCAGGCACATATTTCACGGGCATATCTTTGGGAATTGCGACACGAACTGCTGACATTGTGTCAGCAGTTAGCTGATTTGCTGCTTTAAGTTCATATGCGGCAATTGCAAAGCCGGGTGTAATTACATCGTTTGTGATGTAACGATAGCGAGGTCGTTTACCGGACACCGTCATCCTCCCTTTCTACTCGTGCAATTTCAGGGTCATCAGAAATGATATGTACCACCGCATAACCCTCAGCTACGGTGGGAAGCTCAACTATTTCTTTCATGCTCTGTGCAGTGCGAATATCGCTGGCATATTTGCGTTCTTTCATCTGCCTGAAAAGCTGTTCGTCGGATGGCATCAGAAAATACATTTCAATGGGCTCGTCGGTGTGCTCACGAATGGCATCAATGTACATGGGGCGACGCATTTCTTTGAGTAGCGTATGTTCCAGCACGACGTCTTCGCCGCGGTCAATTGCCGCTGCCAGCGCATCTCTGCATTCTTCATAAGACTTCATAACGCCTTCTACGGTGACACACTTAAAGTCTTTCTGAAAATCAAACAGGTCAATCACAGTGTGATTTGGAAAATGGTCCTTAATAAAAGTCGACTTGCCTGCGCAAGTAGGACCTGCAACAATAATTACGCTCATAGGAAGTTCCTCCTGTTATAGTCTTCCCAATTATACCACAAAATTTCTGGTTTGTCAATATATTGACATAGATTTAACGCAAAAAGAGGCGCCAATTTGGCGCCTCTTTGCTGTGGGATTACTGCAGCTTATTGCCGCACTTGGAGCAGAACATTGCGCCTGCTTCGTACTTATTGCCGCACTTGGTGCAGAAGCCACCAGCAGCCTGCTCGGGCTTCTTGGAGCCACACTTGGAGCAGAACATATCCTGGCAGACATT
>JAEIGA010010095.1_pt1 | contig 14305 bp, 10 predicted proteins | sample 9270691 | NCBI WGS metagenome assembly JAEIGA01 (sample SAMN17057246, study PRJNA624740) | gut metagenome | biome: biome; isolation source: fecal sample | host: Bos grunniens | place: China: Xizang | collected 2019 | reverse complement strand
TGACAAAGGTGCTATAGGTATCTCAACAGCTGATTTACCACTAATTATAAGCTCGTCATTATTCCAACCACTATCACTGTCAAAACTAAAGTTTTCTAAATTAGCCGTTAAAGTATTTCCTGTTTGGTCTTTACCTGTCCACACTCCCCTATTTTGGTCAGAGTTAGTTCTGTCTTGTGCCGTAAACATTGCTAGTGCCCCGGCTTCTAGAGGTTGTTTTGCTTGGTAAGTACTAGCCGTTACAGTAACCGCCCAAGTAATTTCATCGCTGATAGTCTTAGTAGTATCGTACACAACTATCCTTACAGTGTGTTGCCCTTCCCCTAATGAAGAAGTTCTATAGTAATTAGTATCAGTTCCACACTCTCCTGTATTTACAAGATTGTTGTCTACATAGGTTTCAGTTATAAATCTAGTAGCTCCCTTCATGTATGCCTTATAGTCTAAAGACAATTGAGCTCCCTCTTCAATAGTTGCAGCAGTAGTGGTACTAGTAACAGCTAAAGAAGTGTTGTCTAGAACTATGAAATAAAATTCTATTACATTTGATTTTCCGTAACTATCCTCTACCCATGCCTCACAACGATGTGCTCCTATTGACAACATAGGGAATGTGAAATAAGTTCTAACATCACTCGTACAATCAATGGAGTCCTGTGTTACCCCGTCTATTTTCATATAGAATTTCAATGTCTCTGAAGTATCCAATGCTGTTGCCGTAAAGTAATATCTTACCGCTGTTCCTGGGTCATAGATTTGCTCTGGGTCAAAAGTTGTAACCAATTCAGTAGAACCATAACGAACAGTAAATGTTAAAGTGTTTGAAGGAGTTCCCGCTCTATCTATTGCATACACTTTTACAGTATTGATACCTTTGTGTAATAAGTCTTCAGATATTGTCACAACGCTTTCACCTTGGGAAACTGATTTTGTCATAACGTCCACATCATCAACAGATACTTTTAAAGTACCCCTCCCCATGTTAGGCGAATAGAAGTCTAAGTGTAAATCTATATCTGTGCCACTAGGAGCTGTGATATCTGTATCGTCAGTAGTACTTAGGTATGCAATGAAACCACTACCACCACCGGTTCCACCACCGCCTCCGCCGTGTTCATATAGCCATGCTATATCTTCTTCTAAGCTAGCGAATCTACCTAGGAGACTGTCTAATATGTCAACTGTAGTAGTGTCTAATACTTCGTCATTTAAGTCAGTTGTAATGCTTCGATTTACGCTATATAGGAAACTCTTAGATGTTATGATTTCCTCTTCGCCCTCAACAGTCGAATATACCCTAAGTTCACACACCCAGTTCCCAACTTTATCTATCTGATCTTCAGTTAAATTAAAGCTAAATAGGGCTTCAGCTTCATCAAGTAGTTGCCCGCGCAAGAAGAAAGGCTCTTTATTTGGTGCAACTAGTACCATTTCGACCCTGTAGTCCGTTGCGTTTTCCAATGCTACATGTTTTTGCAACAGTGGATTGTTTGACATATTTATTACCAACTTAACAAATATGTTCATTGTTCTACGGTCTGTAACATAGAACGTCATAGGGCTAGATAAAGTAACGTTTGAAGTTTTTACGTCCAGTGTAACCAAGTAGTCCCTATTTAAGTTTGCCATATATTCACTTCCTTTCTAAAGTATAGGAGAGGATTATTCCTCTCCTGTAATAATGTTTTCTTGTATTACGTTTCCATGTGTTATATCATTTGGCAGAGGCGCAAATTCTGGTTCCGGAGGGTCAGACATTGTAGGATTCTCTACATTATCGTATGCGATATTTGTGTTAGGGGCTAAAGTTTGGTTATCATTCAGCTTGGCAACGACTTCGAATGTAAATGCAAAATCTTCCTCCTTACTCTCTAGGATGAAGTAATAAGGGTTTTTTTCTACTATCCTATAGTCTCCCCAACCCATCTTCCCTATATGGACATGGTAATCGTTCTGTATATTCTCTGCCATAAAGATAGGCAATTCTATATAACATATATTTCTACCAGTATATATCCACTCATCAGTCACAGGGTCTATGTCACATTCAGGATATGTAAATACCGTTTCTTTCCAACACCAACGAATTTCCCCTTGGTCATACGACATTGAGCTGTGATTGATGTTTTCATTAGTGCCCGTATTTAATAATCTTCTAGTGTAGTCAGATTGAGCATTTAGTGAGTATGTGCTATAAGCACCTGAAATGGTGTACCCATTCATGTCTACGTTACAATAAAATTTGGCTTTGCATTTGGTAGCCTCGTTTGAGTCTTCAATGATAGCCATTCCTGTTCTTGCATTTTCTCCATTCACTATACCTACAATCATCCTAGAGTTACCCATCACACCTAGTCCCTGGCTTCCAGTAGGTTGGTCGTGATATGCATATACATACCCTGAGCCTATCTTCACTGTATTAGTCCCATATACTGGGTCTGCAAGATTTGGCTTGAACCATATTGCACGGTTACAGCTTGGGCTCAAAAGATTCAAGCCTTTTTCGAAATAAGTATCTATTTCACTTATGGTACCAGACTGTGAAGACACAACTAGGGAAGACATCTGAGATCCACCCGCCTCATGCTGAGAAGCCAAAGATACGCCGTGCTTAAACTCAGCATTTAACGTAGAAATATAGCTATTACTGTCTCTCCAATGTGCTCTACCCACCCAACCAACAAGGGTACCGTTCCCGTCTGTGAAGCTATATCTACCGCCATCTATTCTAGAGTAAAGTTCATCACCTGTATAGAACTTTAATGCGTCACTATCTAACTGTGATTTATAGCTTCCATGCACAACTGAAATACCGTCTTTGTCTATAGTTACTATACCACTTCTAACTTCGTTAGGGTTAGGAGCCCATGGATTAAGTGTTTCACCCGTTTGAATCATGAGGTTACCATAAGATACTGTTCTTGTTGTGTCTCTACAGTAACATACGAAAAGAAGACTTTTTATCACTTTTCCGTTAGGTTTAATAGTGCCAGAATATCGCCTCCAACTACCAGTGATTATGTCACCGGCGTTAGCGGCTTGTGTAAAGCTAATAGTATCATCTGTGTAGGTTGCTATAACCTCTACTTTATAGAAAGGGTTTGTCGCTCCGTCAGTACCAGCATGTAAAAAGCGGGAATACGAAAATGTAACAGGCTCTGTAAGATTAAGCCCTGAAACTGTTTGTGTCAAAAAATATGTCTCTCCAATTCCCCCATACATAGTCACTCCGCTATTTGCTCCATTAAGTGTACTGAACGTCACATGAACCACTCTGCTAGTTTCCCAGCCTGACCAATGAGCTTGCCCATTTGCAAAGTTACCGTTAAAAAGAAGGTTGTATCCTCCGGACTGTTCTATCTTAAAGGTGAATTCATCGGATGTTTGTTTTAATTCTGACTTAGTAGCATAGGTACTGGAAACACCACTAGTTGTCGCATAAGTGTTGGCTACTGTAGTCTTGAAAGAGTTTAAGCTAGACTCCAAACTTGATTGCTTAGTCGATATGCTGCTTACATTATTATTAGTAGTGTTTAGGGACGACTTAGTAGCATAAGTATCAGATACTGTAGTCTTAAATCCGTTTAGGTCGTTCGTCAAAGTACTTTGCTTGGATGATACCCCATTAACAGTGGTAGTCAGACTTCCTATTTTAGTTGTATTACTGTTTACAGTACTCTTAGTAGTGTTGTAATCATCTTTAAGCTGTACCACTTGACCATTTTCCCTAGTGATAGTAGTATTAGATATTAAGGTATTTATTTGACCTTGTTGTACACTTATGTCGGTAAGGGCAGATGATATCTTGCCATCAACCTCAGCTGGGTTCGGAGACCAGTCCGTAGCCTTATTCCCTTTCTCCACCTTAATATGGTCAAAATACACATTCCCCGTAAAGTCTCTGGCGTAACATGATACCCTTATTCTGGTTGCCTCACTAGGAACTGTGTGTGTCACTTGAGCTTTTGTCCAAGGCGTTGTCCCTGATAGATTTATAGGAGTCGATATCTCAGTAAGATATGCAGTATCTTTATAATAGGCAAGGTTAAGTTTGACAAAATAATTCGTAGTTCCTTTTACTATGTTCTCACCCTTCATGTAACAGCTGTATGTGTATTCCTTCCCAGGTATAAAATTGTCGACGAATTGTTGTGCCACCTCAGTACCATTCAATCTTCCAACTATTTTTACACACTTTCCACCATCTACCCCTGGTTGTGCAGTCGCTGTGTATACGTTTGCTGAGCTTCTTTCCCAATCTTGCAGATCGAAAGAAAAAGAACCGTTTCGCACCAAGTTTGTACCACCTATTTCCATGTTATCTACTTTACTACTTAAAGTACTGAATGATACATCTAGCGTTTGGTTAGTATTATCCAATTTAATCTTAGAACCTTTTAGGGTAGAGGTTCCGTCATTTATCTCACTAACGAGACTATCTATGTCTATTTTCCCTCCACTGATATTAGCGTTCTCCGCAACCATGTCATTAACTATTAATCCATCTGCTATGGCGTTCTTAGTTATACCGTCTTGGTTTATTAATATCCCTGTACCATTAGCGTCAAATAGAGTGAATGTAAAATTCCCCTGAGCGTCTTTACCTATTTGTATCCTAACCTTACCGTTTTTATCTTTAAACTGTTGAGTAGTTCCATTAATTAACATGCTACCGTCAGCTGACTGAATACTGACGTTATTAGTGTTAATAATTCCTGTGTTAATCTTATTAGCATTAATACTTTCTATCATAGCGTTCTTAATGAAAGCGTCTGCCACTGTAACTTTATCGGATGTTAAAATTAACGATTGGATATTATCACTAGTCAAGTGCCCATTCACCAAAGTATTTATATCCGCCACATCCGCCGTTAAATTCTTTACATTGGCATTAGTCGCGTTCAACTCGGTTATGGTCGCCTTCTCGGCTTTTAGGTTCTCTATATCTGCGTTAATGACTGTCATGTTTCTAGTATATAAATCTTCAAATACACCAATACCAGCAGATACAATATCAGCTGTGATTTCTTGGTAGTATACAGTATCAATCTTTCCATCCACTATCGCGCCGTCAGCTATACCGTCCGGACCAACAGGGAAAAAGGCATTTACTACGTCCGTAATCGTCCCTGTCAATCTAATGTATTCCGCACCCATTAGCCTACTCTTAACCTCTTTATAGTTAGTTAGGGTACATTTATTTTGTGTCGTATCTGTGAATGATAAATCTAATTCACCAACTCTTGCCTCTAATAGAAGAGGAGGAGTGTAGCCATAATCTATAACATATACAGTGTCTCCTAAATGAAGATTTTCATATTCTTCACTGGTTAAAGCAGTAGTAACCTCGTAGTCAAACTTAGGCACGGCTCTTTTCTGTAGCTCTTTCCATGCGTCTAGGCAAGCTGTTCTAGGGTCTTTTTCTTCACCCTGATATACTCCCATGATATATCCACGACCTGCATTATATATCTCGTTATTCGTAGGGTCTAGAATTACGTCTCCTACTTCTTTATCAAATGGGTCTCCTTTCTTCCTACTGAATGTAAGCTCGTTTACTCCTTCAACATCAACGATAAGCCCTGTAGCCCAGTCATACAAGTCTTTGCTTTTACTTATACCCATTACATTGCGTCCATATTCAAGACGTTTATAAGTAGGAGTACCAAGGTTTCCCTCTGCATATATATCTATGAATTGACCAGTTATTTTACCGTTATCATAGGTTACTCGGATGTTAATTTCACATTCAAATATATCTTTATAATCCTCTATTAAATCCCATACACTCTGAGCCTTTTGCACATCAATCGTTGCTATTTTATTTTCTAGTGAAGTATTATACTTCCCAACGTACCAACCCGTATTATTTAGTATGTATTGGAAGAACTGTAAGCAGTTCATTTCCCCGCTAAAAGACCTAACATACTGATTAATCAATTCCATTGACGATATTTCACAATAACAGTGTGAAACTATTTGCCCTTCACTGTGCTCTTCTTCTATTTCCATAATAGTAAACATTTTATACTGTTGATTATAGTAGAAGATGGCATACACACCTTCTACTATTCTTTCATCAGCATAGCATGTAAACTCAAAACTTTCTGCACCAGTAACAAGCTCTTGGTGGTACACGTCATCCCAGAATATATTTCGACTCTGCTTATTTGCACTCAGAATTTTAGAGGTTTCTTTATTTCTATCTAGGATAAATATTGTATTTACCATGCTATTCCTCCTTATAGGTATCTTTCATTATATGCGACAGTTGTTGTAACACTCTTGTCACTCGAAACTCTCATGACATTTTTCCCCTTTTGTAAATTGAAGAATTGTGACCCTATGTCTACTAGACCAGGCTTTTCCTCTCCATTAAGTTTTACACATGGAACTCCACAGTCTATTTCGATTATATCACCCTGTTCAAAGTGTTGCACATTTTGTGTTTCACGATTTATAGCATTTGCGTTCTGTACTTGTATCTTAGTAACCGCCATATCACAAGCCTTACTAGTATTACAAGTGCCAAGATAAATAACGACATAGCTCAATACGAGACTACTATTAGTACTATCCTGTACTTTCTGTGTTACAATCTTTTTCTTTTGACCCTGTACCCATGCATACCAAACATTATTGATACGTTCTATATATAGGGAACCTTTGAAGCCATTCCACGAACCGTACTCCCCACTTAGGACATCTGAGTACTTGATCGTATTATTAGAGAAGGTACTAGTCTCTTTAGGGTTAGGAACGTTAAATGAAGTATCCTTTAAGAACTCCTTCCCGTTTCTTCTAATTACAGGATATGTAGCTTCATAATATTCGTTATCATCTATAAGTGATAAACTGAATAGCTGTACCCCTGTGCTACTGAATCCATACACTTGACATCTTCCAGTTTTGTCGTCAGCTGTCTCCGGTGTTTGTTCATAAACTACTTCCACTTCACTTGCTCTAGTAAGTTCCTTTTCGCTGATATATCCAGTTTGCCCATTAGCCCCACTATAGACTTGCCAGTAATTCCCGTTTTCGTTTTCCTTAGTAGCCTTAATTGGAGTTATAGAACATCTAAGCACTGTCCCGGCTTTTAACGTACACTTCACTGTACTATCTTCATTAGCAGCACTTCTCAGCTTAGCTGTAGTGTTAACAACGAAGTTCGCTAATGTCGCTGTCCATGTAGGAGTCACAGTCTTATTAACAATAGTAACCACTTGATTAGTTCTTACCTTAGCTTTATAACGACCCGATTCGACATATCCTACGGGATTATTAAACCAAGGAAGTGAGATTTTTAGCCAACCATTACTTTGCACAACCCCGTCCAAGAAAAGCTGGTTAGGGCTAAATAAACCTATCTGAGTGGCAGTAATGGAAGGACCATTCCTAATTGTAATTAGTCCCCCTTGTGGGTGATAAGAGTAGTATTCATAGGCTTCCTTTCCACTAACAACCTGCTCTTTTACTATCTTGCTTCCTCCACTCTCCTGCTTAACGCAGTCCGCCATGTATTTTTTAACAGTAGGGTCGCCATTCATACCATCTGAAGTAAACGTCATATCCACTTTAACTTTAAAATCTTTCAACCCCACTGAAAGGTTTTTTCTATAGCTAGCTCCTTTCCAAGTAGAACTTGCACTACCGAAATTTCCGCACATTATACCAGTTCCGTCATTAGTAATACTAATAGTCCCACCTGTACCACAACCACCATCTAAAGCAGCATTAGACTCTACCCAGTCTGTAGTATAGTTACACTCGTCAAGTAGTATATTTGTATTAGCCTTTACAGAACTTCCTTTTTCTACAGTAGGTTTCTCTCCTATAAATATTCTTTCGCCTGTCGTTTCATTATTTACTTGAACAAAGTGCGTATCAGTTTTTACCCCTATGGAGATAACTGGCGTTGCAGATACGTCACCCTTATTTTCAATTGTAAACATTTTATCTGTAAAGGACTCTATCTTAACCTCAGAGGAAATCCAATAAGGGTAATATGCTATAAGTGTTACCTCTAACTCATTAGTCCCAGTTCCTAATTCAGTTATAACAACCTCTCCCTCTGGTATGCACAACATATATTTGGTTTCATCTCCAAGATATAATGGTCGTGGTTCTCTCGTAAAGAAAGTCCTTTTGACATCTTGCGTGTATACCTCCAGCTTATTAGGGTCAAGAGGTTGGATTAACAATTTTAAATTTATCGTCCTATTTCCATAGGATACGCTATTGAAAATATTTCCATCCATTTCCCATAACTCAATACTATCATGCTCTATTTCAGGTAAGGAAGGTAGGGAGACCTCCCTAACCTTCACCATTTGAGTTAGGTCTACATTGTTATAATTTATGTAGTACAACCTATTCACCTCTTCTTCTACTATTGCGTTTTTCCAGCTTATTTAGTTCTTTTTCATTATATCTAGCTGTTGCCTTAGCTATTTCTCGTCCGTCTATCATTAACGGGATAGTAAATGCGAACTCTCTATCCCTAGTTGGTATATTATGAATACTAGCTCCACTAGTGCCATTAGCCATAGTGCTCGGTCTAGGAACTGATAAAGTACTTACAGCTATGCCACTCATAGTTTGCTTTAATCCTCCTGCCACATGTGTAGTAGTTACCTTTCTAGATATATTGCTTTGAATGTTGATAGTTATTGGAGCTGAAGCAATAGCTCTAGCTTGTGCCATACCACTTCGTACAGCAGCAACAACCCTAGCCATAGCCGAAGTCGCGGCACTTGCCATTTTAGACATTCCCTGACTAAGTGCTGTACTCATGTTACTTGATTGATTTCTTACTATGTTAGTACAGTTAGTCATTTGATTTCTTACTATGTTAGCCATGTTTACAAAACCTGTTCTAACAGCATTGTTCATATTAGTAGTTTGGTTCTTAACTATATTGGTCATGTTAAGCATTTGATTTCTGACTATATTAGCACAATTAGTCATTTGATTACGGCATATATTAGCCATGTTCACAAATTGATTTCTCGCGATATTTGTCATGTTTACAAAGCTAGTTCTAATGGAATTAGCCATATTAGTACCTTGGTTTTTAACTATGTTACTAGCATTTACCATATTAGTTCTAATAGCATTAGCTATGTTAACCATCTGGTTCTTAGCAATGTTTGACATATTAAGCATTTGATTTCTACATATGTTAGCAAGGTTTGTGAACTGACTTCTTGCGCTATCCGCTATGGCGGTAAAACTAGTAGACATGTCAGTCGCCAGCTCAGTAGTAAGAGTCCCCACATTCGTCATTTCTTGCCCTAAAGATTGAAGGTAGTTCAAATCCATACTTTGAAGTGCTGCCTGTATTCCAGTTGCTGCGTCTTCCCCTGTCTTAGTAGCAGACTCAACTATAGGCTTACCATTTTCATCGAATGTTACTTTTATTTGGTCAGTCGTATTTTTCCCAATTGATGTCCCACCGTCTTTAGCTGCTTGTGTAACTTCTTTACCTGTGAATATTTTTCTAATTTTGTTCCCTAACTTTAGTCCCCAGTCTCCAACGCTCTTGTCAGCATTGCTATAAGAGGTATCATCTCCAAGTATTTTATCCATAATTCCAGGACCTTGGTTTTTATCCTGTCTTGGTTGTCCGTCACCTGTTTCTGTAGTTATTGCACTCATGACAGCGTTCCATATTTCGCCTGCTCTAGCCTTGGCTTTTATTATAGCCTGGTCAATAAGCGCATTTATCATAGTGTCGGCAAACGATCCCATGGCTGACACTATTTCTCCTCCACCTTTAGCCCATTCAGTAACTATACCCATTAGGTCGTCCAAGGCAATCTTAATAACATCTTCATTTTCTTTGATAGCGTCAGCTAATGCACTTAGGATATCTCTACCCGCACTCCCTATTGCTTCACTGTTTTCACTTATAAACTTACATGCTTTCTGAATAGCTGCACTAAATGTCTCTTTTAATGTTCCATCATCTGCTTTAGCCTGTATTCCTTTACATATTCCTTGGATTATGTTTGTCCCTATTTGTAGAAGATTATCCAATCCTCCTCCAGTAACAAATCCTTTTATACCATTAATGGCTTTCTGTATTCCTTGGTTTAGAGATTCTCCCCATTTTCTACTTTCATCGGATAACTCTTGCAGGCTTTTGATTACATAATAACCGTCATCTCCTACTTTGACTAAGCCTTTAGCAAAATTTATAGCACCGTCTAATGCTTTCTTTATAGGTGCTTCAAACTTGTCATATATTGCAGTACCAACTACTCCCATTACTGAAGCCAATTGTCTCATTTTCCCTGAAGTAGTGTTAGATAGTTCTTCTAACATTATCTCAGCTTGTGCCGCCCCTTTAAGCTCGTTTTGGAACTCCTTAGTCTCCTCTGAAGTAGCCTCCATAACAGCTAGTAGCCCTTTCATACCATACTGTCCAGCAAGTGCATTGGCGATTAACGCCCTTTGGTCTGGGTCGAGGTCTTTAGTTGCTTGTTGCAATTCCATCATGGCACCAACAAGGTCGCCATTTAACATCTTTTGCTTATATCCTTCTAGGTTGTACTTCTCGATAGCTTGCAAACAATTTTTATTTCCACTTGCCAACCTAGTCATAATGTTGTTTAAGGCAGTACCTGCGGAGCCACTCTTAATGAATTGGTTCCCCATTAGCCCTGTCACAACCCCTACGTCTTCAACGGAGTAGCCCATTAACCCTGCCATTGACGCGCAGTTTTTAAAGGACTCTCCTATCATGTCTATACTTGTTGCAGATTTATCCGCGACTTTAGCAAGAACATTTGCATACTTCATAGTAGTATCTTCGTTGAACGTCTTTTCTCCGAAAGCGTTCATGGTATTAGTAAGTATTTCCGCGGAACGAGCCATGTCTATATTTCCGGATGTTGCTAATGCGGTAGCCGCCTTAAGTGATAGCATGACCTCTTCGCCCTCTAACCCTGCAGAGGCTAATTCTTGCATACCTTGAGCCATCTCATTAGCACTATATCCAAATTGCATGCCAATTTCCTGAGCCTTGCCCTTCATCTTATTGAAGAGTTCTTCACTTCCCCCTCCAGCAGTTATGAAGGCTCTTTTAATTTCATCCCCAAAACTAATTGCGGATTGCGCAATTCCACTTAGTGATAAGTCCATTCCAGTTACCTGGGATATGAAACCGGTCACAGCGCTAACCGCCCCAGTTACGGCACTCGTAATCTTTCCAAATACCGTACCTAACGTCTCTAGGTTTGCACTAAAGTTTTTCTTACTAGCGTCATACAGCTTTACATAGCCTTTTCCCAATTCTATTATAGCCTTTGTCGCGAGTCCTATTCTTCCAGGAAGCGTTGTCATTGCCGTACCTATTCTTAATAGTTCATCTGCCATTTTACCAATCTTGTTACCACCGAAACCGTTAGCGAAGTCATCAAACGCCTTGGTAGCCTTTTGTGACATTTCACTGAAATCCAGTATGTGGTCCTCTAATTTTTCAAAGGTTTTACTGAACTCGTCAATGGCTGTTATGGTAACTTTTACTTCCTTATTAGACATTCCTTCACCACCTTTTTATAATAAAAAAGTGATAAGATATACCAAAGGTAATATCCTATCACTCTCTATTGAACAGTTTCTTAGCTCTATCAAGTTCAGCCAATAACTCTTCACGAGATTTTTTAGGCTTACCTTGTTCCCTCTCGTTTTCGAAAGGATTTTGAAATTTATATTTCTTGCCACCCATTGCCATACCTATTGCGTTCATATGTGCATACACCCCTAGTGTAAATTCACTTTCTTGCCTTTTTCTGTCACCCTTAATAATAAGCTCTGCTTCTTTAAGAGTTAAGTTCCAAAATTCAGTAGGGGAGAACTTGAGCCCGCCTACTATCTGTTCAAATAGATAGTAGAAGTAGTCGACATCTAGTGCTTTCCCTCTTCCTCTTCAGCACCAGCTGTGGCTTTCTCTAGTTCCTCAGCAAATCCCAATGACTTTCCTAAAGCCATCATGACCTCTAAGTATATTTCATTCAATGAACTACCACCTTCAATTGCCTCGTCCATTAAATCCCCTGCTTGATTCTTAGTTATCTTTTTATCTGCATGTTTTAACCCATAATAAAATAAGTCTCTGGTAAATGTTAAATTACCCATAGGATTATCTCCTATTTTACTTAAGTCCATTCCTTGTTCTGTCATTATACATAAAGTATTCATGGTAAATTTTATTTCATATTCTTTGTTATTTATTAGCATTTTGTTCATCCTCTCCATTTAAATTGGGGAGATAGGCTCTCCCCTAGCCATTATGCACCTTTTTTAACAGTTAAAGCACCTTTACCAACGAAAGATACTGAATAAGTTGCAACATCATCATAACTTGCTTCTATTTCTATAGATTCTACCATCGCTTCTCCAGCGAAGTATATACTTTCTTCTTCGTTTTTCATTTCTATTTGAACGAAAGTAGAGTTAACGAAAGCAGTCATCAGTGCTTCTTGTTCTGAAGTTACGAATTGCCCTTCACATTCTATTGACCATGATTTAGCCCCAGCTATGAAGTCTGACCATCCGAAACTGTTTTTGTTTGAACAGTCTATAGATTCAGATTCCATGCTAAGAGTACAGTTTTGTTGTGACCCTAAAACGGTATCACCTTGATAAACTAGTATATCTAGTCCTCTTACAGCTGCCATTTTATCACTCCTCACCGATATAAATTTCATACTTTAATAAAGCATGATAATACTTAATTTGACTATCCCTGTTCCCGTAAGTATTTTTTCTATCCAACACCAACAGTATGGATTGTGAACCCCTAGATACATAACCTATATCTAGTGTCATCATTCGTTCGTTGGTAGCTTCTATCATTTCTAGTAGTTCTTTTTTTCCGTCATAAGTACTGTACAGATTGATGTACTGTTCACATCTTAACCCTTTTCTATTCTTAATACTATCATCGTCTATAAACAATTCTCCTAGTTGGACGTATGGCGGGTCTACTTTATCGTATTCTACATAGTCCACAACTGTATACTCTAAATCGTTTAATTGCTCCCAAATAGCCTGTTGAAGTTCTAATATGTTTATCATATCATTATCGCCTCCGCTATCCTTTCCGCTAAATCTTCAGTAGCCATATAAAGTGCTGTTTCCATATATTTATAAGCTGCGTTCCCTGGATGATGTACCATGTGTCTTGGAGCCTCTAGAGGTTGTGGATTATTGCCGTCACTCATTAGCCAAGGATTACCCATGATTATATGTGGGCTAGTCCCCTCTTCTATGTAGTCGGAATACTCCAATTGAGTTTTTGCCCACCAACTCAAACTACTTCCTCCACTGTATATACTATTAGCTAAAGCTCCTGTTCTTTTAGGTACAATTTGTTTCGCAGTTCTCTCGGTATTTAATATGGATGTTTTTAGTTCTTTTTCAACATTCCTCTTTATGCCCTCGGTGTCCACTTTTAGTAGATCGGGGTCTATTTCAACTTTCATATTTATTTTCATATACGTTCTGCTATTATCATAGAAACCTTGCCTAAATTAGAGACAGCTAATTTTCTATGACGTTTCCCCTTGTAAACTACTATGAATACCGTATCTTCATCAAAAGGTAAACCAGGAACGAAAATCTTAACTGAAGCAGTTGGGTTTGGAACCTTATATACGTCTCCACTCTGTACTCTGTATGGAGCAACTCTGCACTTTAAAGTGGCTACTGTTGTTTCAGTAACCTCGAAACCACCATAACCATCCGCTACTCTTTTTTCTACTAATATCTGTATTGTATCACTATAGTTCATTACAACATTCTCAACCTTTTCCCACCTAGGGAATTATTATCCTTATACTGGTTAAGAATAGCTCTATAAGGGTCTAGGTCATTCGTTACATAAGTTGTACTAATTACATCAATCTTTTCTTGTTTTATTCCTTCCGCACCGAGTTTTCTATATTTTGCTACCGCCATGTCTTCAGCAACAAACTCTAGATTAAACGGTATTTCATTTACACCTAGGTAAACACAGATCATATTAGAGGCATTTGTCAATAGTATAGCTAATATCTCGTCTTGGCTATCGTCCTCTGTTAGTGACAACAGCACTTTGATATTGTCTAGTGTCATTGCCATCACCCACTCTTATTAACCTTGTTTTGCTATTCTAACTACTCTATCAGCATGTTTTATATAAGTTAAGTAGAATTCATGAGCTGTATATTGGTTAGTTAAGTTTAATATGTTTCTGTCTTGTTCACATCTACATTGTCTTTTCATCATCATTCCTAAAGCACCAGGTTTCATTAAGAAT
>JAEIGA010010094.1_pt1 | contig 14305 bp, 12 predicted proteins | sample 9270691 | NCBI WGS metagenome assembly JAEIGA01 (sample SAMN17057246, study PRJNA624740) | gut metagenome | biome: biome; isolation source: fecal sample | host: Bos grunniens | place: China: Xizang | collected 2019 | reverse complement strand
CGTAACTACACATGGACCAGCCTCAATAACGGTGCATGGAATATTCTTTCCATCAGCACCGAAAACGGAAGTCATTCCGATTTTCTTTCCAATTAATCCAGGCATTGGTTTTGTTTAATTAATTGATTATAAATAATTTACGTTCCGCAACACATTTTTGCGGGCTGCAAATATACGATTATTATTTTAATTTTCAACAATTTACGCAAAATTTTTGTTGATAACTTTTAAAAAAGGCCGCTGCGGTGTCCCGCAGCGGCCTTTCAGGCTAACTATATTAAAGATAGTTATTTACAAGTTATCATAAGGGTCTGGTTACCGGTCTGCATACGGAATTCACCTGGTTCGAGTGTCCACTCGCCCTTAGGATTCACGAATGCAAGGTCGCTTCCCTTTATCTTGAGAGTAACAGTCACAGTCTCGCCTGGCTGGATCTCGACCTTCTCATAAGCTCTGAGACGTCTGTTCTCAGGAACCATAGAAGCCACCATATCACGGCTGTAAAGCATCACGACTTCCTTACCTGCAACCTCACCTGTATTCTTCACGTCAACTGTGAAGACAAGCTCAGTGTCAGCGCCAAACTCTTTGACCGAGCACTGGAAGTTGCTGTACTCGAATGATGTATAGCTGAGACCGTAACCGAACGGCCACTGAACAGAAACCACTGCATTATAGTCATATGCACCCTGCATTGTATCTGTCTCCTCGCTGATCTTATAGTCATAAGTGGTGAGCGCAGCCTGATAGCGTGGATATGTATAAGGAAGTTTTGCACTTGGGTTTGCATCGCCTGCAAGGATATTTGCAAGAGCGTCTCCACCATAGTTACCAGGAAGAAGGATATCAATGATACCGTCAGCAAGAGGCTCGATGTCATTGATAAGACGAGGACGCCCCTCATTGAGAATAAGAACAATAGGTTTGCCTGTCTTTGCAAGTTCCTTCACAAGATTACGCTGATTCTCAGAAAGAGCCAGGTCAGAAAGGTTACCTGGAGTCTCGCAGTAAGAGTTCTCACCGATACATGCAACGATCACGTCAACCTTTCTTGCTGCAGCAACAGCTTTCTCGATTTCAGGAGCATTCTCCTCTTCATAAGATCCCTGAGGCACATAAGTCACGCCCTGCTCGAGAACCACATTAGAAGCGCCGAACTTGTTGCAGATCGCCTCATAGATAGTATTGTACTGCTGTGTGAAAAGATCCGCCATATGACCCTGCCATGAGTAGCTCCAACCACCGTTGAGACAACGCATAGAGTTAGCATTTGGACCTGTAACGAGAATCTTCTGACCCTTCGCCAACGGAAGAATTCCATTTACATTCTTAAGGAGGATCTCTGTCTCCTCAGCTGCACGTACAGCCATCTGAGCAAACTCCTCGCCACCGAATTTCGGATAGTTCTCAAGAAGAGTGTTAGGGGTCTCGAAGAGACCAAGGCGATATTTGAGTCGAAGAACTCTACGAACCGCGTCATCAATACGGTCCATCGATACTCTTCCCTCGTTTACGAGTTCGATAAGGAGAGTACAGAAGTTAAGGTCGTATGGCTCCATAGTCATGTCGATACCCGCATTGATCGCAATCTCGATAGCATGCTTCTTATCAACGGCAACACCTTCACGAGTATAAAGGTTGTTGATATCGTTCCAGTCAGTGACGATCATACCATCCCAGTTCAGACCTTCCTTAAGCCATCCTGTAAGCAACTCCTTGTTAGCATGTACAGGAACTCCGTTTACACTTGCACTGTTTACCATGATGGTCAGGGCACCAGCCTCGACACAAGCCTTGAATGGAGCAAAATTCTTCTCCTTGAGTTCATATTCAGGAATGTAAGCTGGAGTTCTGTCCTTACCTGTACGTGGATTACCGTAACCAAGATAATGCTTTACAGACACTGCGATGTTGTTCGGACCGATGTGATTAGGATCTTCACCCTGCATACCACGAACCGCAGCAGAACCCTGGATTGCATTCACAAGAGGATCCTCACCGTAGTTCTCCCATACGCGTGGCCAACGAGGATCGCGCGAAAGGTCTACTGTCGGAGAGTATGTCCAAGGACAGTTTGCGGCACGACTCTCATAGGCTGTGATCACACCTGCGTCATAAGCCACCTGAGGGTTGAATGAAGCACCGACATTGATGTTCTGAGGAAGATATGTAGCTCCCATCACATATGAAGCACCATGGTTCTGATCAAGACCATAAACGCAAGGGATTCCAAGCTCCTTCATCGAAACTTCCTGAATCTTGCCGATAATCTCCTGCCATTTCTCAGGAGTCTGACCGACAACCGGAGTATTGAGCACCGAACCCACCTTATACTTGCCGATTGCATTGTCAAGTTTGTCCTGATCGAGAACAAACTCGCCATTTTCCCAATGACCGAGGATATCGATAGCCACCTCTGTCATCTGTCCTACTTTTTCTTCGAGGGTCATCTTTGCAAGAGTTTCCTCAACTGCCTTTTCAATTTCCTGATCCATAGGAATAGCTGGCTTCACAGCGTTGTCCGAGCATGAAGCCATGCTCAGACAAGCTGCTAAAGATGTTAGAATAGTTGTTTTCTTCATGTTTATTCAATTGTAACCTTATCTACGTAGAATGCGTTCTTTTGCAAATATAAAAGATTCTTTCAGATAAAAATGCGATAAACATAAATATTGAGTATCTTTGCGCGGATATATATATAGTTGTATGATACTTGGTGCTTTTGACTTCATACAGATGTCATTCACAGACATCCTGGACATTCTGCTTCTCGGCCTGATTATCTTTTTGGCTTTCAGATGGTTGAAAGGTTCGTCCGCAATCAGCATCTTCGTTGCTATCGTATCGCTCTACCTGACCAGAGTTCTTGTGGCAGCCTTCAACATGAGGCTCATAACCGCCATCATGGACATGATTCTTGACGTCGGAGTGCTTGCGCTGATCGTGATATTCCAGCCGGAGATCAGAAAGTTCCTTACCAGACTTGGCAACAGGTACATGAACAGTCCGAGAGGCAAGGCTATCATTGACAGACTGATGGGAAGGAAGAAGCAGCATCAGGAAAACAGCGAGACCATCAACAACCTGGCAGAGGCGTGCAGAAGAATGTCGGAAGAAAAGACAGGAGCGCTCATCGTCCTGGCACATAAGACTTCTCTGGACGATATCTTGAGTACAGGTGACAGGATTGATGCGAGCATACACAGGCGACTGATAATGAATCTCTTCTTCAAGAATTCACCTTTGCACGATGGTGCACTGATAATCGAGGGAGACAGAATAGTGGCAGTAAGATGTACCTTGCCGATAACAAGCAGAAAAGACATCCCTGCCAATTACGGCATGAGACACAAGGCAGCGATAGGAGTGACGGAAGATACTGATGCAGATGCAATCGTGGTTTCAGAAGAGACAGGAAAAATTTCCTTTGTCAAGGGAGGCATCGTCACACCTGTCAACAATATCAATGAACTCAGAATACTGCTGAGCTCATCAATGGAATAACAAAAAGAAGGACGGAAATTGAAAGAAGATACATCCATAATAAACCTCAGACTTGAGCAGAAAATCGGATTTGACCGCATCAGGCAGATCATTTCCGACAGATGCTCCACATCATATGCGGCAGACAGGACCGCAACAGAGAAATTCTCTACCAAGCCGGCTGAAATCCGCCGGAGGCTGCTGCTTACCGATGAGATGAGACTCATCATGATGTTTGAGGATGGTTTTCCATCGGGAGGTTTCATTGACTGTATAGACTTTCTTAAGCCTCTGGAAAGAGGTTCTTCATCCATTGACCTGCTTTCACTCCGAAAGCTGAGAACCATGTTGGACACTCTCAGAAAGGTCACAGCATTCTTTAACTCTGTCAAGGACGAAGTCTATCCGAATCTCAAAAGAATGAGCTCCGGCATATTGAGTTTTCCGGAAGTTCATCGCAGAATCGACAATATCATTGACAGGTATGGTGAAGTAAAGGATACCGCTTCAGATGAGCTATATGACATCCGAAAATCACTCAGAGAAAAGGAGGGCACGATATCCCGCCGAATGAATGCGATTCTCCGTAAAGCTCAGGAAGAGGGGATTGTAGATGCGGATGCCGGTGTTTCAATCCGTGACGGCAAGATGCTCATTCCTGTAAGCGCGGGAAACAAGAAACGCATAGCAGGATTCATATATGACGAATCGGCGTCCGGCAAGACCGCATTCATCGAGCCGGCTGAGGTCGTGGAACTGGACAATCAGATCAAGGAACTCCAGTTCTCGGAACAGCGTGAGATTCTGCGCATCCTTCTGGAATTCACCGATTTCATGAGACCGTACATTCCGGAACTTCTTGATGCAGCACACTATCTTGGCGAGATTGACTTCCTTATGGCGAAGGCACAGACCGCTCTTGACTTCATAGCCGGAATGCCTATCATTTCCGAAAACGGAGAAATGAATCTCAGAAAGGCACGCCATCCGCTATTGGAGCGTGCACTGAAAAAGGAAAAGAAAGAGATCGTACCTCTTACTGCATCACTTTCCAAGGAAAAGCACATACTTCTTATTTCCGGACCTAATGCCGGAGGTAAATCCGTATGTCTCAAAACCGTAGGTCTTCTGCAGTACATGTTCCAATGGGGCATGCTCATTCCGACTTCAGAAACATCCGAAATGCTTGTCTTTGACAGGATAATGGTAGATATCGGAGATGACCAGTCAATAGACAATGACTTGAGTACGTACAGTTCCTTCCTGGTAAACATGAAGGATATGCTTGCCAAAGCTGATTCCAAGACCCTTATCCTGATCGATGAGTTCGGTTCAGGAACAGAGCCGGCAGCTGGTGGAGCAATCGCTGAAGCGATTCTGAGCGAACTCGATCAAAGAGGTGCTTATGGTGTAATCACCACACATTACACAAATCTCAAACTTTACGCATCTGCAGACACTGGTGTAATGAACGGTGCAATGATGTTCGATGTCAAGAACATCGCACCGATGTTCAAGTTGGAAATGGGACTCCCCGGCAATTCGTTCGCATTTGAACTCGCCCGCAAGATGGGACTTCCGGAAAACATCATTAAAGATGCTGAGACGCGCGCAGGAGAAGAGTTTGTCGGAATCGAACGCAACCTCCGCAAGATTGCAAGGAACAGAAAGGCTCTTGATGAAAAGCTTGAGCGCATAAAGCATACTGACAAGACTCTGGAAAACATTACTGACCGTTATCAGAAGGAACTGCAGCAGATAAAACAACTGAAGAAGGAAATCCTTGATCAGGCTAAGAAGGAAGCAGAGGAAATCATAAAAGGCGCGAACAGACAGGTAGAGAACACCATCAAGACCATCAAGGAATCTCAAGCTGAAAAAGAATCCACACAGGAAGCAAGAAAAGGACTTCAGGACTTCATGTCTATTCTTGCAGCAAAAAAAGAGCAGGAACAGAAGGAGAAGGAAGACTATATAGAGAAGAAGATACGACAGCTGGATGCCAGAAAGGAGCGCCAGAAGCAAAGAAAGGCTCAGAAGGCTGACGAAAGATCCCAGCAGGAGTATAGGGAGATGCAGGCCGAACAGCAGAGGCAGGAGGCATTCCGCAATGCACCGCTAAAAGCCGGAGAAAAGGTAAGAGTGAAAGAGAACGGCATGGTCGGTGAGGTCGCGAAGGTTTCAGCAAAGGCTGTAGTGGTAATCATCGGAAACATCAGCAGCAAGATGCCGCTTGACAAGGTGGAAAGAATCACATCCAACGAATTCAAGAGCGCTGTCAAGGAAACATCAAGACCTGTGTCTGCTGTCAAGATCGATTCTTCAATTAACGAAAGAAAGCTTAATTTCAGCACAGAAATCGATGTCAGGGGCGAACGACTTAACGACGCAGTTGAGAAGGTTACAAGATACGTTGATGACGCCATAATGCTGGGAGTTTCCAACATCAGGATCATTCATGGCAAGGGTACTGGCGTTCTGAGAGATGAACTCCAGAAACTTATCAGGACCATGCCGGGAGTAGCCTCGGTGAGAGATGAACACATCCAGTTCGGAGGAACAGGTGTCACGATTGTCACATTTGACTAAAAAAGGACAGAGGTATGAGAATAAGACTTAAACGTCCGGTAATAGCCGGAATTGCACTTGTTGCCGCAGCCATTTTGATCGCAATCTTTGCGACGACAGGTGAATCTCAGGAAAAAAGAATGGGACCGGATGAAGTGGTGATTGCATTCACCGATGCAATGAAGACTGGAGATTTTGAAACAGCACGCCATCTTTGTGATACAACATCAATGAAGGATTATCTCAGCACCTATCTGCAGGAGTGGGAAAAGAAAAGCAGAGGAGACAGTGCTGATTTTGCGGCCATGACTGAGATACTTGCAGAAACATCGGTTTCAATATATGAAATGGAAGAGACTGATGCCATGTGCTCTATAAAATATACACTTGAACTTAACGGCAATTCAAGAAAATGCCACGCAACCATGAAGAAGGAGGAGGGAGAATGGAAGGTAGCGGCAATTACAAAAGAGAATTAGGCAAGTCGGGAGAGGATCAGGCATGCAGATTCCTTCAAAGCAATGGACACCGTATACTTGCAAGAAATTGGAGAAGCGGACATCTTGAGATAGATATAATCTCTGTTGATAAGGATGGAATACATTTTGTAGAGGTCAAGACCCGGCGAAAGAGCGTACAGGCTCCACCACAGGACAACGTAGATTACAGCAAGCAGGCAAGAATAACCAGAGCCGCCCTCAGATTTCTCAGCAGCAGGACAGGTTTCATATTTGGTGAACACGAGTGCTCGTTTGATGTAATAGCCATAACATATGAAGGCGAGAAAGAGCGGATAGAATGGATCCCTCAAGCATTTATACCTATATACAGATAAAGAATAACCATATAAACTCCACATATAATGAATATACACAACTGTTATTGCGTAATCATGGCAGGAGGCTCCGGCACCAGATTCTGGCCAGTCAGCAGAGCAGCAAAGCCTAAGCAATTTCTTGACATCACAGGAACAGGAAAAACTTTCATTCAGCAGACCTACGACAGATTCAGCAAGATTGTTCCGGAAGAGAACATCATTGTCGTCACAGCAGAAAGATATGGAGACATTGTAAGGGAACAGCTCCCACAGCTTAGAGAAGAGAATCTTCTTTGCGAGCCATATTCCAGAAACACCGCACCATGTATCGCCTACGCAACATATAAGTTGCTCATGAGAAATCCTGAAGCACATGTGGTGGTGACTCCTTCAGACCATGTCATCAGCAATGATGAACTTTTTGTAGAGACAATTCTCAATGCTTTTGAATACGTGGAAAAAAATGACGTACTGATGACATTGGGCGTAGTTCCTACCAGACCTGACACCAACTACGGTTACGTCCAGGCATGCGGAGGCAAGGGGGTCATGAACAGCACTGAACCGATGCCTGTAAAGACCTTTACCGAGAAACCTGAGAAGGATATGGCAAGTCTTTTCATCAGCACAGGAGAATTTTTCTGGAACGCCGGTATATTCGTTTGGAAGGCATCGACCATCAAAGAAGAGATTTCAAGACATCTGCCTGAGGTTGCAGGACTCTTTGACGGATGGTACGGAGCAATGGACACTAAGATCGAGAACGAATTCATCATCAGAGCGTTTACAGACTGCCCGAATATCTCCATCGACTACGGAGTAATGGAAAAGACTGACAGAGCATGGATATACCCTGTAAAATTCGGATGGGGCGATATCGGAACATGGGAGTCATTATACAACTACTTCGAAGGTAAGGATTGCAACGGCAATGCTATCAAGGCTGAGAAGTATCTGTTGGAGGATTCAAAGGACGTGATGGCAATTTCTTCAGATAAAAAGAAACTTATCGCTATCAAAGGACTTGAAAACTACATGATCATAGATACTGAAGATGCACTTGTAATATGTCCGAGAGACGATAAGCATTTCAAGGATTTCATCTCAGGCATAGCTATGCCGGACTACGAAAAATATCGTTAGAAATATAAAACAACAAGACAAATGGAACAAAGAATACAGGCCGACATGGTAGCGGCCATGAAAGCAAAGGAAACAGTAAAGCTCGCTTCGCTTAGAGCCATCAAAGCAGCGATCATGCTTGCAAAGACAGCAGAAGGAGCAACTGGCGAGGTTACTGACCAGGAAGTTGTGAAGATCATCCAGAAGCTCGTGAAGCAGCGCAAGGAGAGCGCACAGCAGTACAACGACGCAGGACGTCCGGAACTTGCAGAGAATGAGCTTGCAGAGGCTGCAGTAATGGAGATCTACCTTCCGAAGCAGCTCTCAGAGGCAGAGCTTGAGGCAGAACTAAAAAAGATCATAACAGAGGTCGGAGCAACAACTCCACAGGAGATGGGCAAGGTGATGGGTGTGGCGACAAAGAAGCTCGCAGGCCTCGCAGACGGCCGCGCCATCTCAGCAGCAGTAAAAAAGCTTTTGGCATAAGCCCTCAAACATATCGCCAGTAGGTGCTGGATTCTCATGGTCCTTCCCACTTCGTGGGCCCCTTCCCTTTTCGGGAGCCAATGCCATGGAATCCAGCACCTGCTGGCTTATATTGTGTTTAAATGAACTTAATCTGACCGTCCTGGATGGTGACGGTAATGACGGTGTCGCGGTGGACATGACCGTCGAGGATGGCCTTGGCCAGGAGGTTGACGAGTTCCTTCTGCATGAGACGCTTGATCGGACGGGCGCCGTAGGCAGGTTCATAGCCCTTGGTGCTCATGTAGTCCTCGAACTCCTGTGTGAAGCTGATGGTCACTCCGTTCTCCGAGAGCTTGTCCTGAAGATCACGCATCTGCATGCGGAGGATGTCACGGATGTCTGACTGCGAGAGCGGCTCGAACATGATCACCTCGTCGATACGGTTGAGGAACTCCGGACGGACTGTGCGCTTGAGGACCTCAAGGACTTCGCTCCTACACTCATCAAGAATCTGCTGACGAGAAGAGTTCAAGGATTCTTCGCTACCGCTCAGAATGACAGTGGAAGCCAAACGCTCCATATAGGACTGGATGATGTCGGCACCGACATTGGAAGTCATGATGAGAATAGTGTTCTTGAAGTCGACTGTACGGCCCTTATTGTCGGTCAGACGACCATCGTCAAGCACCTGAAGCAGGATATTGAAGACATCCGGATGAGCCTTCTCGATCTCGTCGAGAAGCACAACCGAGTATGGCTTGCGTCTTACCGCTTCCGTAAGCTGACCGCCTTCGTCATATCCCACATAGCCCGGAGGCGCTCCTACGAGGCGGCTTACCGAATGACGCTCCTGGTACTCGCTCATATCGATACGGGTCATCATGTTCTCATCATTGAAAAGAAACTCTGCAAGAGCCTTGGCAAGCTCTGTCTTGCCGACTCCAGTAGTTCCCATGAAAAGGAACGAACCGATAGGTCTCTTCTCGTTCTGCAGGCCTGCACGCGAGCGTCGGACAGCATCTGCAACAGCCTCGATCGCTACATTCTGGCCCACTACCCTCTTGTGAAGTTCATCTTCCATCCTGAGAAGCTTCTCCCTCTCGCTCTCGAGCATTCTCTTCACCGGAATACCTGTCCATTTAGCCACGACCTCTGCGATATCCTCAGGAGTCACAGCCTCAGTGATGATAGGATCCTTTACAGCAGCCTGCTGAGCGGTCAGTTCTTCGATCTTCTTCTGAGTCTCAGCCATCTTGCCATATCGGATTTCAGCAACCTTTCCATAGTCTCCGGTCCTCTCAGCATTATGTGCCTCTATCTTATAATCTTCCATCTTCTGACGGGCAGACTGCAACTCAGAAAGAATGGTCTTTTCTTCTTCCCAGCGCTTTCTCAAGGCATCTCTCTGCTGACCAAGTTCCTTTAGCTCAGTCTTGATCTTATCCATCTTGAGTGAAACACCTTCACGTCTGATTGCCTCACGCTCGATCTCAAGCTGACGGATACGGCTATCCAGTTCAGCAATTGGCTCGGGAACAGAATTCATCTCAAGACGAAGCTTTGAAGCTGCCTCATCTACAAGATCGATAGCCTTGTCAGGAAGGAAGCGTGTAGTGATATATCTATGTGAAAGTTCTACCGCAGCAATCAAGGCATCATCTTCGATGCGCACCTTATGATGATTTTCATAACGTTCCTTGAGACCACGCATGATGGAAATTGATGCCGCTGGAGAAGGCTCATCCACCATCACCATCTGGAAACGACGCTCCAGAGCCTTGTCTGCCTCAAAATACTTCTGGTATTCGTCCAGTGTTGTAGAACCGATCGTTCTGAGTTCTCCTCGTGCTAAAGCCGGCTTGAGGATATTGGAAGCATCCATTGCACCTGAAGTGCGGCCTGCACCTACAAGGGTATGGATCTCATCTATAAACAGAATTACCTCACCTTCACTGTCGACGACCTCCTTCACGACTCCTTTGAGTCTTTCTTCAAACTCACCCTGATATTTTGCGCCCGCAATAAGTGCTCCCAGATCCAAAGAATATATCTTCCGGCTCTTGAGATTCTCAGGCACATCACCATCCACTATCTTCTGGGCTATTCCTTCCGAAATAGCAGTCTTACCAACTCCTGGCTCACCAACCAGAATAGGATTATTCTTAGTCCTCCTGCTGAGGATCTGCAGTACTCTTCTTATCTCTTCATCTCTGCCGATAACAGGATCCAACTTTCCTTGTGCCGCCCTCTCGTTGAGATTGACAGCAAACCTGTTGAGATTTTCAAACTTGCTTTCTGCCATGATTCCTACACATTAAATATTAAACTTCTGTTCAACTGGAACTACTGCAGGTATCACAACGCAGCAATAGCCGTCTGCTCAATCGAACAAACGGCTATAAGTCAAATTATATTCCAAACGCCTTACACTGACAATTTGTCAGTTGGCTGCATCAAAATTATTACTGAGCAGCTTCCTCAGAAGGAGTCTCGACGTCTGTAATTTCCTCGCCTGCAACCTCGAAGTCTGTAGCCTCAACTGATTCCTCTGCATTTACTGTAGCCTCAGCCTTTGCCTTAGCCTCAATTCCAGACTCTGCAGTCTTGTAAGTGAATGAAGCAGCAACAGATACAGCAAGAATGAAAATAGCAAGGCCCCAAGTGATCTTCTCAAGAATGTCAGTAGTCTGACGAACTCCGAAAGTCTGGTTACCTGCTGTGAAGTTGCTTGCAAGTCCGCCTCCCTTACCGTTCTGGAGAAGTACGATAAGTGTGATAAGCACACTGCCGATAAGAGCAAGGACAGCAAAAATTGTAAATAATGTGTTCATAATCTATATTACACTAATTAATTTCGTTAATTTTTTGAATAAGGGTTGCAAAGTAAGCACTTTTTTCCGGATATGCCAAAATTAGTTTAGAATAAATACGTTTGGCCTGATCAAAGTAACCCTGCTCAGCATAAATCTGCGCCAATGTTTCAGTATAAAAACCAAGATCATCTGAAATATCTGAGGCTGTATCCGGCTTTTCCTGTCTGGCCTTCGCAGCATAACGTGAAAACACATTGTCATCGGCACTGCGCACTTTATCATAATCCTCCTGAGAGAAATAATCTCCTACTCCGGCATATGTCTTTCTCTTCTCCTTGTGCTCAGGAACCTCTTCAACATTTTCGGTTATATATGATTTTATCAATTCTTCAACATCTGCATCAGTCCAGCTTTCGGACTCTACAGAACGCATGAGATCCAATATCTTCCCTCTTGATCCGACATACAACGCAGCATCGGCATACTGTTCCTTGCCCCAGCTGTCACCCATGCGGCTCATCCTTGAACACAATTCCTTGCGTGCACCTCCGAACCACGGGTACAGATTAACGACTCCTGCGAGTTCGTCAAGATTAAGTTTCTGAATATCAATATACTCCATAACTACCAATTCGCTACAGTACCATTGAAGATATCTTCACAAAGCTGCTCGACTATTTCCTCACACAAAGAAGCCTCCACTGCATCCAATGACTGCATCGAGTCAAAGTCAGCATAAGCGGAAAACGACTTATCCTGAAAATCATCCTCTGGATATTTACGATTGGTGAAACTTATCTTCACTGTGACGGTCAGACGGCTGGTCGCAGCCTGCTCGTTCGCAGTAACGGCCATAGCCTTCACGTCATATCCGGATACTGCACCAATAATCTCAAGATCACCATCCATATCGACAAGTTCAAGCCTGGTCAACTTGATGAACTTCTCCTGAAGAGCCTCCGTGATCTGGCTGCTTAACGAAGGATTCACCTTCATCGCAGTATATTCAAAGTAATTTACAGTAACAGTCTTGACATCCGGCTGGATAGACGTTCCTGTAAAAGAATATATTCCGCACGAATGCACAATAAACATTGTAGCAAAAAGTATGGACACCAACGCCGATATTCTTAAAATCTTTGTCATAATCAATTCATCTGCTTTAACTTACGATAGAGCGTACGCTCCGATATGCCAAGTTCGTTGGCGGCCGCCTTTCTATTACCGCCGTGCTTTTTGAGCACTTTTTCTATCAGTTCCATATTGACAGATCTGATGGACATATCCTCGCTCTGCTGCTCACTGTAATCCTGTTCCTCAGGAGCTTCATCAAAATCATCTTCCATCGGCACAGGGTGATTCCATTGAATCTGTTCTGACGATGACTTAGGCGGAGCTATGGCAGGCGCAGTCGAGACGCTTCCCAGACCTGCTTTTGCTATGATTTCCTTTAAATAATCAACATCCTGCTTCAGCTGCAGCAAAGTCCTGATTATTGCCTCACGCTCACTCGCCGCTTCTGGCGAATCATGGTATGATGATGATTTTGCAGGAAGCATTTCCGGTTCTTCTCTCGGAATATATTTCGAGAGGACATCTACACCTATTACGGTCTTATCCATCCCGGCCGACATCCTTTCCGACTCAAGCGCCGACACCTTCTCCGCAACATTCTTAAGCTGTCTGATATTTCCAGGCCAACGATACTTCCTGAGCATTATGGATGCCTCCTCGGTAAGATTCACCTTTGTCATTCCATACTTTGCTGAAAAATCTGACGCAAACTTACGGAACAGCAGGTTGATGTCTGTCGGGCGCTCGCGTAATGACGGCATCATGATGGTCACCGCATCGAGCCTGTAATACAGATCTTCACGGAATTTTCCTTTTGACACTGCATGACGCAGATTGATGTTTGTCGCAGCAATCACACGCACGTCAGTCTTGAGCACCTTCGAAGAACCTACCCTAATGAATTCTCCTGACTGAAGCACACGGAGAAGTTTTGCCTGAGAAGGAAGAGGAAGTTCGCCTATCTCATCAAGAAAGAGAGTTCCTCCGTCTGCCTCCTCAAAATAGCCTTTGCGCATCTCGTTGGCACCAGTAAAAGCACCCTTCTCATGTCCGAAAAGCTCGGAATCTATTGTACCCTCAGGTATAGCTCCGCAATTGATTGCAAAGTACTTGCCTCTTCTGCGCGGACTGTTCTGATGGATTATGCGGGGAATATTCTCCTTACCTACTCCACTTTCACCAGTAACAAGAACGGTTATGTCCGTCGGAGCAACACCAACTGCAATCTCCAACGCACGATTCAAAGCCGGATCGTTACCGATAATATCGAATTTATTTTTAAGCGCCTGTAATTCCTGGTTTGTCATAACGTTGCAAAGTTACTAAAAGAGTGGAAATTATGTAACTGCCGGCTAAAAAAATCTAAAAATTGATTATCTTTGCATCGATTGGGCATTGACCTGAAACGAGAAAATATCATCAAACCATTTAATAATTAAATTATCAACATGAGAAAAAACATCAATTTCCTGTTTGCCGTTCTCATCGGATTCGTTGCAGCTTCATGTAGCTCACCTGAGAAGATGGCAGAAATGGCAGAAAATGTAACTGTTAACTGCAATCCTGCCGTTCTCGAAGTTGTTGCCGGTTCAATTGACGCAACCGTAGCCGTTACTTATCCAGAGGATTATTTCCATCCAAAGGCCATACTTGAGGTGACTCCAGTCATCGTTTATGAAGGTGGTGAAGTAAAGATGGAGCCATTCATGTTCCAGGGCGAGAAGGTTCAGGACAACTATCAGGTTGTACCTTCTGATGGAGCAACTGTTACAAAGAACGTTCATTTCGACTATGTTCCAGGTATGGAGAAATGCTACCTCGAACTTCGCGGCGTTGTAAGGTACAAGTCAAAGTCAGCTGATCTTCCATCAAAGAAGGTTGCAGATGGTGCAAACACAACTTACATGCTCGTTAACAGAAATGGAGCTCTCGATCTCAAGGCAGACAACTACCAGGAGAT
>JAEIGA010010093.1_pt1 | contig 14305 bp, 9 predicted proteins | sample 9270691 | NCBI WGS metagenome assembly JAEIGA01 (sample SAMN17057246, study PRJNA624740) | gut metagenome | biome: biome; isolation source: fecal sample | host: Bos grunniens | place: China: Xizang | collected 2019 | reverse complement strand
TGTTGCCGTTGCGGCGTGCCATGATTACATAGTCGCCAACAGCAGCGTCAAGAGCTACCGATTCGTCCCAAGTTGTGGGAACGGGGCCGAGGAATCTCATCATGTCAGGCTCTTTCTCATAGTTTGTGGGACGGTCGCAGAGCATCTGAAGGGGTGACTCGTAAACTACGTACATACCCAGCTGGTGGCAACGTGTACCCTGTGACATGGGGATGTAGTAACGCTCTACGAATTCGCCTTTCTTTGAGTTGCGCATTGCACCGGGTGTGTAGTCCATGGGACCGCATGCCATACGTGTGAAGGCAAGTGTTACGTTGTGTTCAGGTGAGAGGTCATCTGTCCATTTGTTCTGCTCGCCACCGTAAACGCCCTCTGATGTAAGCATGTTGGGGAATGTGCGTGTGATACCTGTGGGTTTGTATGAACCGTGGTAGTCAACGAGCAACTGAAGGTCGGCTGCACGTTTGGCTGTGTTGTAGTACCACTCAACCATCCACTGGTCGTCGCGCTGCATGAAGTCGATTTTCAGACCTTTAACACCCCACTCTTTGAACAGGGGAAGTGCTTCGTCCATCTTCTCCTCAAGACCCAACCATGTCATCCACAAAATGATGCCTACGTTCTTCTCCTTACCGTAGCGGATAAGCTCTGCAAGGTCGATGGCGGGAACAATGTCAAGAACAGTCTTGCTGATGTCGTACCAGCCTTCGTCGAGAACAATATATTCGATGCCGTTCTTTGATGCAAAGTCGATGAAGTATTTGTAGGTCTGTGTGTTTACACCGCAACGGAAATCAACACCTGTCAGTGAACAGTTGTGCCACCAGTCCCAAGCCACTTTACCGGGCTTGATCCATGATGTATCCTGAATGCGTGAGGGTGCTGCAAGTGCGTAGAGAGTGTTGCTGGTGAGAAGCTCTGTGTCTTTGTCGGCAATAACAACTGCACGCCAGGGATATGAGCGGTTGCCTGTTGTCTTTGCAATGAAGTCTGCTCTCTTTGTTACTACCATGTCGCGGTCGGAACGCTTCTCTGTCTCAAGTGCGTATGCAGGGAAGATACCCTTGAAGCTGTTGCCTTCGCCCTTCTGATAGTATACACCGGGGTAGCTCTCGAGGTCAACCTCTGTGATAATCATGCGTACACCACCATCTGTTGCAAGCATGGGGTGGCTTGCGAATGCCTTCTCTTTGATGGCGCTGACTTTGGTGTCGATGAATTTGCGCTCCTGGTGTGTGTACATAGAGCCCTCTTCGGGGAAGAGCATGTTGTTGTCGTTTACGAAATTGTAAGCAACAGTCTCGTCGATGACGTTAACCTCTTTCTTGCCGAAGCGTGTTACGAAACGGTAAGCTACTGCGTCGTCATAAAGGCGGAAAATTACAGAGTATTTTCCGAAATTGAAGGTGCTTTCGTTGTATTTGATGTTTGCCTTGCTTGTACGCACTGCAATTGCGGGCTCAAATACCTCTTCTTTGGTTGTGGTTTTGGGCTTGAGTGATTTAACCTTTTCACCTGCAACAATGCCGTTGCTGAACTTCATTGCCATGGGCATTTTTGCCAACACCTCTTTGCCGTTGAACTCTACCGAGTAGTAGAGCTTCTGGTCTTCGATGGTGACGTTGGCTTTAATTTCGCCTGAAGGTGAAGAGAGAGTGGCTGCTTTCTGAGCCGATACAGTGAGCACTGCCATGAATGCTATCACTGCGAATGAGAGAAATTTCTTCATCTTTTTTTGTTTTGTTGGTTATTAATTGAGTTTGATTGTTTTCTGTCTGATTTTGCGAAGTTACTATAAAAAACGGTATTTGTTGCAGTTTATTGCAATAAACTAATATTTATTCCATGATTTTGGATGCTCTTTCTCAATACCTCCTGGTTACATGTTCATGCCTCTTTGTTGTGAGGTATTTCACTTGTTGTATAAAATAAAATAGGTTACAATCACAAACGGATTGCAACCTATTTATTTTGTAACGGAGAATTAGATTTTACTTGAGTGCGAAAATCTCCTCGTCTTCAACAATGCAAGAGAAGATTTTGTCTTCGCGAAGAAGCCAACCGAGTCCTAAGTAAAGTTCTTTCTCTTTCAATTTTGCAGCAGTTTTAATTTCTTTAAGGGTAAGACCCTCAGAGCCGTTCAGGGCATTCCAGATGCGTCCTGCGATTTCTCCAGCCTTTTCTGTCATCATAATTTGGTTTTTTAGTTTAACTTTTAAATTTAAAGTTTTGATTTCCGGGCGCAAAATTAGTGTTTATTTCTCTAAATAAAGCGATTTTTATTAAATAATAAACGAAATTTAACACTTTTTGGTGCATAATTTTACTTTTTTGCCGCTAAAATAAAAATTATATACAAAAATGCTCTGTTTTAATCCTTTAGCTGTTGTGTGTGCTTATGGGTGTCTACTCATCGAATCTTTTTCCGGCACGATACTCTTCCCATATACGTGCTGCCTCTTCCACCATTTTCACACAAGGACGTTTCTTGAAGTATTCGGTAGTACGTTCTTCGGGTGTTGGTGGTGTGGGAGCCTGTTTTGAGAGTCCAAGCAGCTCGGCGCATGTCAGTGAACCATTGCGTCGTTCAAACTCTCGGGCAAGCATCTGTACTGTTTTGTAGTTTTCTTCTTTTCCTTCGCGGTTGCTGCCTTCTGTGCATCCGGTTTCCAGCCCGGCAAGCATGAAAAGTCCACAGGCTGCTCCACAGGTCTTGCGCATGCGTCCGATGCCTCCGCCGAACGATGCTGATATTTTCAATGCTTGTTCGCGGGTGAGTCCGTACTCTTCGGCATATGCGGCTACAACCGATTGTGAGCAGTTGTAGCCCTCCTTGAACAGTGCGACGGCTTTTTCTATTTTACTTTCCATTCGGTTTCTTGCTTCTTATAACAGGGTTAGTCTATCAAACCTCTTTTTCTCAGAAGTGCCTGAGGGTTGGGGTCGGCACCACGGAATTTGCGGTATTCTGTCATGGGGTCCTGTGTGCCACCCATCTCCAGCAGATGCTGGAAGGCTTTTGCTGTTGCAGGGTCGAAGATGCCTCGCTCCTTGAACAGCTCGAATGCGTCTGTGTCCAGTACCTCTGCCCACAGGTAAGCATAGTAACCCACTGCGTATCCGTTGTTGAAGATGTGCGAGAAGTTGCATGGACGGTAACGATACTCTATCTGTGGAATGAGTCCAATCTCTTCGCGCAGTTTCTTTTCAAAATCCGTAGCGTCAAAGTCTTTGTAGTCTGTGAGGTTGTGCATCTCCATGTCGAGCATGGCCGCTGCTACAAGTTCTGTTGTTTCGAAGCCTGAGTTGAAGTGTGATGCCTTCTTTATTTTCTCTATAAGCTCGTCGGGAATGGTCTCGTTGGTCTTGTAGTGCTTGGCATAGCTTTTCAGCACTTCGGGTTCCATTGCCCAATGTTCGTATATCTGTGAGAAGAGTTCTACAAAGTCGTGTTTTACATTTGTACCGCTGACAGAGGGGTAGTGGGCTCTTGTCATCAGTCCGTGCAGCGCATGGCCGAACTCGTGGAACAGTGTCAGTGTTTCGTCAATGTTCAGCAACGAGGGGGTGCTGCCTGATGCAGGTGTGAAGTTACATACGTTTACAATCATCGGACGTACATTGTATTCTCCCAGATTCAGCTGGTTTACAAAGTTGGTCATCCATGCACCCGAACGCTTTGAACTGCGGGGGAAGTAGTCGCCGTAGAATATACCGAGGTGCTTGTTTTCTTCGTCGAACACTTCAAATATCTTCACACTGTCGTGGTAGGTAGGAATGTCGGTACGGCTCTTGAAGCTAAGACCGAAAAGCTTGTTTGCGCAGTCGAATGCTCCATTGCGTACATTCTCCAACTGGAAGTATGGTTTTATTTCATTCTCGTCGAGCGAGTATTTTGCCTTGCGCAGTTTTTCGGTGTAGTACATCCAGTCCCAACCTTCGAGTTTGAAACCTCCCTTTTCACTGTCAATCAGTTTTTGCAGTTCGGCAGCCTCCTCTTTGGCGCGTTTGATGGCTGCTTCCCAGATGGTGTTCATCAACTGTTTGGCAGCTTCGGGGCTCTTTGCCATCTTTATGTCCATCATAAAGTCGGCATATGTGTCGAAGCCAAGAAGCTTTGCCTTCTCGTGTCGCAGGCTCAGAATCAGCTTTATGTCGGCGATGTTATTGTATTGGTTGGGGTTGCAACCACGATTGTAGTAGGCTTTGTATATCTGTTCGCGCAGCTGGCGGTTGTCGGCATATTGCAGGAAGGGGATGCAACTAGGCTTGTCAAGTGTGAACAGCCATCCCTCGACATTTGCATTTTTGGCGGCCTCTTTTGCTGCTTCGCGATGCACTTCGGGCAGTCCGCTAAGATCTTTTTCGTCGGTTATTATCAGTTGGAATTTTTTAGAGTCGGCGAGCAGGTTGCTTCCGAACTTTATGGATGCAAGTCCAAGTTCTGTGTCAATGTCAAGAAGCACCTTCTTCTCCTCTTTGCTCAGCAGTGCGCCTCCACGGACAAAACTTTTGTAGTAGTTTTCGAGAACAATCTGCTGCTCCTCGCTGAGTGAGAGGCTCGCACGGTTGTCGTAGAGGGTGCGTATGCGGTTGAACAGTGTATCGTTCATGTAAATATAGCCGTTAAGTTCTGTGAGCTTTGGCGATATTTGGTTCTCAATCTCCAGCATTTCTTCGTTGGAATCGCTCTCGTTGAGTGTGAAGAATATGCTGCATACTTTGTCGAGCAGTCTGCCGCTTAGCTCCAGTGCGTCGATGGTGTTGGCATAGGTGGGTGCCTCGGGGGTGTTTATTATTTTCTGTATGTCGGCTTTCTTCTCGGCGATGCCCTGTTCAAAGGCCGGCATATAATCGCTTGTCTTATATAAGCCAAAGTCGGGAGCACCGAATGGTGCTTTGCTCTCTTCGGTCAGTGGATTGCTGTTCTGCGGAGCTTTGTTGCATGATGTTTGTACTAACATTGTCGCAAAGATGATGAATGGGATTAGAATCTCTTTTCTCATTATACTTTTTCTTTTTCGGGGTTCCGTGAAGGGTTATTTCAATGTTTTTAGTATCTCATCGATTACGTGGGGGAAGTGCTTGTATTCTAGTGCGTGAACCTTCGCCGCTACGTCGTCGGGGGTGTCTGTGGGCAGCACGGGGCATATTGCCTGGAAGAATGTTGTGCCACAATCGTAACGCTCGTCTATAAGGTGTATGGTGATTCCGCTCTCGGTGTCACCTGCTGCAACCACAGCCTTGTGTACATTGTCGCCGTACATGCCTTTGCCACCATGTTTGGGCAACAGTGCGGGGTGGATGTTCACAATGCGTCCGGGGTATGCGGCAATTAACTTGGCAGGCACGAGCAGCAGAAAACCTGCGAGTACGATGAAGTCGATGTTGCGCTCCTGCAGCAGAGAAAGTACTTTGTCTGCTTCGCGGAACTCCTGATTGGTTACAACCACCGATTCAATGCCCAGATTCTCGGCTCTTTTAAGAACATATGCCGATGGGTTGTTGGCAAGGATGAGTGAAATTTCGACCTCTGTCGAGCCTTTAAAATAGTTTGCTATATTCTCGGCGTTGCTTCCCGAACCGGAAGCAAAGATTGCAATGCGTTTCATTTTTGTATTTGTGGGTTAAGGGTTAATTACTTCATTGGGACGATGTGTTTGAGTACCTCCTCGCCGTATGTCTTGGAAATAGGTATCTCTTTAAGTCCCGGATAGCCAAGCTCTATGAAGAGGTTCTCTTTCTCACGGCGTAAAACTTTTACCTGGTCGAGATTTACCATGAACGAGCGGTGGCAACGTACAATGTTGGTGTCTGCAAGTTGTGAACTGAGGTCGCGCATGGTTATGCGTATCAACTGTTTTTTCAGTTGACCGTTTTTCAGGTACCATGTAGATATGTAGTTGTCGGCCGATTCTATATAGAGCAGGTTTTCCTTTGCAACGGAGAGCTGAAGGATGCCTCTGTCGTCGTGGAATGTGATGAACGATGTGGATTTGGTACCAATGTTCTCTTCCATAATGGTGCGCAACTTGGTATTCTTGTCCTGATACGAAAGATACATTATACATATCAGGTAGGGAATGAACATGATGAAGATAGTGTTCTGAAGCGCATTCTTGTAAATTTCCATCGGGTCGCGTTCAACTCCTCCGTAACTGGTAATCAGTGCCAATGCTGTAAATGCTGCCGATAGCAACAACAGTTCGACTATAACCCACAGCGTGTATCTCAGAACGGTGATGTTGTGTGTCGGCTTTTTCGCGTAGTGATACATTATCACACGGCTTATTGCCACAATGCTCATACCCATTGTCACAAGAATGGTGGACCACAAAAGATATTGCGTGGGTGTAAATCTACCTTTTGTCATCCACTCCTCGGAACCGAAAGGCTTAAATATGTTTATGAAAATCACCGCGAACACAGAAACAAACAACACCATCATTGTCTGATTCTGCTTCGTGAGCATGAATTGTGGGATTTTCTTGAACAATATGGATTTATATTCTGCCATCTTAATAATTGTCAGTTTAAGCAACAATTTGCAAACTTACATAAAATTCTTGTTTCGTAGAATTTGTTTTAACTTTATTTCCGATTTGCAAAGGTTTTATCATAATTTCTTATCGTGCAAGTTCACGTGCAAGGTAGGGGGCTGTCACTCCAACTCCGCAGGCTGCAATCTCTTCGGGCGTACCTGTAGCTACCACAATGCCACCGTCGCGTCCGCCTTCGGGGCCCATGTCAATTATGTGGTCGGCCATTTTTATTACATCCAGGTTATGCTCTATGATGATGACTGTGTTGCCCTTGTCGACAAGGCGGTTGATGACACCCATCAGCACTCTGATATCCTCGAAGTGTAGTCCGGTTGTAGGCTCATCCAGCAGGTAAAGTGTCTTTCCTGTGTCGCGTTTCGACAGTTCGGTGGCAAGCTTCACGCGCTGGCTTTCACCGCCCGAAAGTGTGGTGGAGGGTTGTCCCAGCTTTATGTATCCAAGACCTACATCCTGCAATACTTTTATCTTGTTAAGTATGACCGGAACATTTTCGAAGAATTCCACAGCCATATTTATAGTCATGTCAAGTACATCGGCTATCGATTTTCCCTTGAAACGCACTTCAAGCGTTTCGCGGTTGTAGCGTTTGCCATGGCACACCTCGCATGGAACCATCACATCGGGCAGGAAGTTCATTTCCAGTGTCTTGTATCCGTTGCCGCCACAAGCATCGCAACGTCCGCCGGTGACATTGAACGAGAAGCGTCCGGGTTTGTATCCGCGGATTTTTGCTTCGGGCAGTTCCACGAACAGATTTCTGATGTCGGAAAAGACTCCTGTGTATGTCGCAGGGTTCGAACGGGGGGTACGGCCAAGCGGTGACTGGTCGACGCTCACCACTTTGTCGATGTTCTCAATGCCCTCGATGCGGTCGTATGGCAACGGTTGTTGCAGTGAGCGGTAGAAGTGTTGCGACAGGATGGGTTGCAGTGTGTCGTTTACAAGCGACGACTTTCCTCCACCCGATACTCCGGTGACGCATATAAGTTTTCCAAGCGGAAACTCTACATCTACATTCTTCAGGTTGTTGCCCCTTGCACCGAACAGCTTTATGCTCTGTCCGTTGCCGGGACGACGTTCTGTGGGCAGCTCTATCTTCAACTTATCGTTAAGGTAGCGTGCAGTCATTGTGCCACTGCGCAGCATCTCCTGCGGTGTTCCCTGAAATACCACATTTCCGCCCTTTCTGCCTGCTTTTGGTCCTAAATCTATGATGTAGTCCGAACTGAGCATGATGTCTCTGTCGTGCTCTACCACCACTACCGTGTTTCCGCCGTCGCGCAGTGCCTTAAGTGAATTTATCAGTCTGTCGTTGTCGCGCGAGTGCAGACCAATGCTCGGCTCGTCCAGGATATACAGCACGTTTACCAGTTGCGAGCCTACCTGTGTTGCAAGCCTTATGCGTTGGCCTTCGCCTCCCGAAAGTGAAGACGATGCACGGTTCAGCGACAGATAGCCCAGACCTACATCCAGCAGAAAACGCAGACGCGAGAGTATCTCCTTGACAATCTCTTCGGCTATGGCGCGCTGTTTGGTTGTCAGGTGTTCGTTCAGATTACTGAGCCAAACATACAGCTCCGAAATGTCCATCGTTGCCAACTGATGTATGTTCTTGCCGTTTATGCGGAAATGGAGTGCCTCTTTGTTCAGACGCGCACCGCCACATTCGGGACACTCCATTGTCACAGAGAACTGTTCGGCCCAGCGTTGCTCTTTGGCCGATACACCCGTGTCGCGTTGCATCTGTATATATTTCATCAGTCCATCGTAGGTGGTGAAGCCCTCGAAAAGCGCCTCTGCCCCTGCCGGACGAAGTGGTACGGGTGAGCCGTAGAGTATTTCGTCTATCGCATCTTCGGGCAACTCGGCTACGGGTGTTTCTAGGTCGGCCTCGTAGCGTCCCAGGATGGTCTCTATCTGTTTGAAAATAGTCGACTTCTTGTATTTGCCAAGTGGTGCCAGCGCTCCGTTGTGTATCGATATAGAGCGGTCGGGTATGATTTTTTCAACATCTACCTGTGTGACAATTCCCAGTCCCTTGCACTTGTGGCAGAAGCCCTGTGGCGAGTTAAACGAGAAATTGTGAGGGTCGGGTTCGTTGTATGCGATGCCTGTGACGGGACACATCAGACGTTTCGAGTAGTAGCGTATCTCGCCCGATGGCATCTCCATAATCATAATAAGCCCGTTGCCTTGCTGCATGGTGGTCTTAAGGCTCTCTTTCAGACGTTGGGTGTCCTTTGCGTCGACGGCAAGTTTGTCGATGACAACCTCGATGTTGTGGTTTTTGTAACGTTCGAGTGTCATTCCATGTGTCATTTCGCACAGTTCACCGTCGATGCGTACGTTCAGGTAACCCTTGCGCATCATCTGTTCGAACAGCTCTTTGTAGTGTCCCTTGCGTGCCTTCACCAATGGTGCCAGCATATATATGCGTTTGCCATCGTAGTCTTTCAGTATGAGGTCGAGCACCTGTTCTTCGGTGTATTTCACCATTTTCTCTCCCGACAGATAGGAATAGGCATCGGCTACGCGCGAAAAGAGCAGTCGCATGTAGTCGTATATTTCTGTTGTGGTACCTACGGTTGAGCGTGGGTTCTTGTTGGTTGTCTTTTGCTCGATGGATATTACCGGCGAAAGGCCTGTAATCTTGTCGACATCGGGACGCTCCATTCCTCCGAGAAAGTTACGCGCGTATGTCGAAAAGGTTTCAAGATAGCGTCGTTGTCCCTCGGCAAACACTGTGTCGAACGCCAACGACGATTTTCCGCTGCCGCTGAGTCCTGTTATCACAGTCAGTGCATCGTGAGGAATGGTAACATCAATGTTCTTGAGGTTGTGTACTCTTGCACCCCAGACCTCTATTTTTCCATTATTCTCTTCCACTTTGTTTCATCTATCAGTTAGAGACATCTTCGGTGTATCCACGCAAAAGATTAACATCGCTGCGTATGTTGTAGTTTATGCCATCGGCACCACGTGCCTGTACCACAACATAGTATACTCCATCCTTGACGGGCGAACCGTTGTATGTCCCGTCCCATCCACATGTTTCACAATCCATTTCGTCAATCCCCCATTTGTAGAGCTGTTGTCCCCAACGGTTGTAGATGGCTGCCGAGAAGGATATGATGGATTTTACTTCGAATACATTAAAGTAGTCGTTGATGCCGTCGCCGTTGGGCGAGAAGGCATTGGGAACCTTCAGTGACGATTCGCTGATGACTATCTGGAAAGGTTCATATTCGTACTCGAGAACAAGGTTCTTGTTTTCGTTGTGTGAATATGTCACATATAGCTGCACCATGAAAGACCCTGCCTCGTTAAAGTCGTAATCGACCTCCTTGTCGTATCGTGTAAGGAAGGGTGTCGGTTCGGCATCGCGTGTGAATCGCCATGTGCATACGCATGTGTAATCCTTGTATTCGTCGGCATTGGCTATGAAATTCACTTTCAGCGGCGCTTCTCCTGTAAAACTCTCGCCCTCGGATAGCCACTCTTCCACATTGTTTTTGTCTATGATCTTTGCTTCGGGTATAGGTGCTTCAACGAGCAACTGGGCTTCTGCATGTATGACGGTTGCTGTCAGGCACACGAGCAGAAATAAAAACTTATATATAATAGTATTTCTCATTGCTTTTTGGTTTTAAATACACTCTTGTTTTTATACTATAACGTACATTTTGCAAAATTAGTGCAAGCCGAGAGGAGAACAAAATAAACTTGTTTATTTTTTCTTCCGAGGCGCCGCCTAATTTATCCAAAATTAGTGCAAGCAAGTATAATGGCAAATTAATTTGCATATCGCCGAGCGCCACCGATAGTCGACGCACTCAATAACATGAGGCCGGTTCAAAAGTACTTTTGAACCGGCCTCCCTTTTGTTCTATTGTTGCTGATTTATATGTTGCTTGACCTATTTCGCAATGAATTTATATCCTTTGCGCACGTATATACAGCCAGGTCTCAATGCCGATGCTTTTACCTTGCGTCCGTAGATGTCGTAGATTGGTGCATTTGCATCGCTATTCTCTCTCTCCTGTTGCGGTTGCTCTATGGATGTATAGTTGTCAAGGTCGCCTACGAGTGTGCCATACTGCGCCCAATCAGATGCCTTGTAGGCCTCCAGCGATGCTGCGTATACATGTATCACAGGGTTGCTCGAGAAAAGGTAGGCCGAAACCTTGGGAGGTGTGACAGCGTATACATAAGCATCCTTCACGGGTGAGCTGTAGAATACTCCCTGTGCCAATTCTGATACTTTGGAACCGATGGTTACTGTTGTCAGATTATTGCAGTATGCAAATGCGTCGCCGTCGACTTTGGTGACGTTGTCGGGAATGTTTGCACATGTGATTCCCGAGTTTGCAAAGGCGGCGCTGTTAATCTTTGTGATTGTTTTCGGTAGAACTATAGTTGTAAGGTTGGAGCATTTGTAGAATGCCTTTGCACCGATGGTGTTTTCAGTACAAGTGTATCCTTCGTAGTGAGCTTTACCGCCACTCTTGATATAGCAGTTCCACAGGTCTATTGAAGAAAGGTCGTTGTTGTTGATGAGTTGGCGCATATATCTGATGTCGGTACTGTTGATGGGGCCGCTGATGACTGCCTTTATAGCTTCGTTGCTTAGTGAGTCGGAGAGTGTGCCCGCTGTGGTAAGTGTTATATGCTGTGTGCCTTCTCCCGATTTTTCAACTTCGTGCAATGTGCCGTCTGCGTCAACCGAGTAGATGGTGAATCCTGTAGTGATGCTGCCGGGTATGCAGAAATTCAAAGAGTTCGATGCATATACGAAATTGCTGTCCTTGTCGAGCATCAGGAATCCGATACCGCCTGAACCCTTCATGCTGAAGAGCGAGTCGGACTGTATGTAGGTGTAACTTGATGGTTCTGAGCCACCGGGAAGGTAACTGGTGAACTGTCCAAGGTCGCCATACTGCTTGTAGTCTTCATAACCCTCGCGCAGTTTCCCCGGGGTAGAGAACATGTCTGTTGTGAGCAGTTTTTCGGTGCGATCTTCGATAAAGAGCAATGTGCGATTTTTGGGGTACACTGCAATCTTCTTAAGCGTATTGTTTATATTTGTTCTGCTTACGGTCAATTCATGGTCGCCATAATCTTCGATGTACTGTTTGTTGAGAAACTCGAAGAATCCCCATACTGTAAAGTAGTCTGTGAGGTCCTCCTGTGCCACTTCGCATACCTTGCGTACAAATTTAAGTACACTCTGGTTACCGTTGCTTGCATCGGGATTATACAATTTTAGGCGATCCTTACGCAATGCTTTGAACAGTTCGGGGTAGAAAGAGGTGTTTTTCTGTGCCTGATGGTAATAGAGGTATAGTTTGTAGTACATACGTCCCTTGGCAGCGTGTGCGAAGAAGGGTTTATGCTCGGCATATTCATTCATAATGTATGAAAGCGGTTCGCCACGGGTGATGGTGCGTCCGAAGAGGAAGCAGCAGAGATTAGAGAATAGGTCATTGGAACCCTCTGTACTACCTTCGAGGTTGATGGCTCCTTGGTTGTTGTGTCCGCCTTCATGGCCAATCACCCATCCTCCATCCATTAGTTCGCTGTCTACACAGAAGGTGCGGGGGACAGCATCTAACGAATACATGGTGCGATACGGTGAAGAGTTTGCGTAACTACCCTCTCCCTGAATGGCAAAGTTGGGGTTGTTGTAGTAGATAGGGGCTATAGCATCACCTCCTGACATGTAGTAGGGAGCGCAGTTGCGCTCTCCGTTTGCAACCTCTGCGCGGAAGCCCATGAGTGACTGTTGCCATACTGTGGCGCTATCGAAGAATTCGATGCTGCGGTCGATGGTAGTGGGCCAAAAACTCTTGTAGGAAGATTTTGGGAAGTGGAATAGAGCATGTGTGCTTTTGACGGTGAAGAGCTCGTGGGTGGCGGCATTGAGCAGGTCTACGTATGCTTTGTCGCTCTTGCGGGCAACGTCGTAGTATCCGTTTACCTTACCTCCTTGAATGTGAATTTTTATATCGGGCCACTCGTCGAGAGTCTTTGTCATCGATCTTGTATCGGCAATGTACAGGATGTAGTAGAGTGCATTCTTAGAACCATCAATGATGTTCAATCCCTTTCTAAGGCGCTTTCCGCTCTTGGCACTTGTGATAAGGTCGTTGCCAACGCAGCCTCGTATGTATAGGGTTGCATCATCGGGGATGTCGCTGTCGACAAATACGTACAGAGAGTCGAGCCCGGTGGAGTAGATACCGGTGGGGTTACCCATATACGAACCGCCCGTACTCATTAGTTTTTCGTTCCAATATTGTGCATCGCTATAAGCATTGTAACTATGTATGCGGAAGTCCTTTTCGTATGCTGCCCACTTTTCATTTTTTAGTTTCAGGGCAATGTCTGCCATAAACGCAGGCATTCCGCCTTCGGTGAATGCTGCGACAAGCGCCTCATCGCTCATGGCGAGGTACTCGCTTTTGAGTTGTGTGCAGGCCGCATCTTCGAAATAGTTCTCACGCAATTTGTTTACGATAGTTGCATAGTCATCTCCTAAGGGGTAAATATCTTCCAAACCTCCTACGAGTGTACCATAATCCTTCCATCCGCTCTCCTTGTAGTCGTCGAGGGCGCTTGTGTAAACGCAAATGGTGGGGTTGGAAGAGAAGAAGTATCCCGGAGTTTCTGTGGGTGAAGTGGATTTTACATAGGCTATCTTGACCGGTGAGTTGTAGAATGCGCCTTGTCCGTAACTCGATACGCTGCGACCGATAATTACGGTGTCAAGGGTGTTTATGTAGCCTATAGCGTCACGGTCGATGCGGCTGACTGCGTCGGGGATGTCAATCTTGCGCAAGCTGGTATTGGCAAATGCTGCAGCCTTTATCTCTGTGATACCGGGGGGTAACACGATGGATTTAAGATTTCCACACTGATGAAACATTGACTCGCCGATTATGCCATTCTCCGTAGTGTGGTTTCCGTTGTATGCTTCACCGCCGCTTACAATCTCTGCGCCGGAAATGTCGAGGTCTGTCACGGTTCCGGCATTGATGAGTTTGCGCAGATGCTTCACGTCGCTGCCGTTGATGGAACCGGTTACTTTTAGTGTAGATTCACTTGTTGTGAGCAGGGCAGACAATCTGCCGGCTTTATCCACGTGTACTTCGGTTATTGCCATTGTACCCTCAATGCCACAGAAGAGAATAATGAGTGGTAATAACATCTTGAACAAATAGGTGCGGTTTCTTTCCATATGTGTTTGATTTTATTGTCTTCGGATAGTTGTGGATTATTTGAAATTCAAAAATGTGTTAAATTAAATCTCAAAATAGTATGTTGGTTTTTACAAAGTTACTGAAATGTTACTGAATAGATTAAATTATATAGCCATTTTTTTGAGGCTGTGGCAAACATATTGCTTTTTATTGGTGTCCGGTAAACATATTTAATCCTTTTAAAATTCGATATTTAAGCTTGTATAAGCCCCTACTTCTTTGTTGATGCAAATTTGAGTGCAATGGTTGGAACTAACTCCCTTTCCGAAGGAGTGCCGAATTTGAGAGGTCTATCAAAAACTTGTTTTTGAAGACGGAGGAGTTCAAAAGCCTGTTTTACCCTTATTTTTTGGTTGCAATCATTTTGGGCAGTAATTTCTGTTCCCTTCTTTTGCCGGGCAAAAGAAGCAAAAGCCTCGGCACACGGGACGCATCATTGCTATCTGCGAACTTCTGCTGCTCTCGTTTAAAATGTAAGTAAAC
>JAEIGA010010092.1_pt1 | contig 14307 bp, 10 predicted proteins | sample 9270691 | NCBI WGS metagenome assembly JAEIGA01 (sample SAMN17057246, study PRJNA624740) | gut metagenome | biome: biome; isolation source: fecal sample | host: Bos grunniens | place: China: Xizang | collected 2019 | reverse complement strand
TGGGTCAGTTAGAGAGGTAGGAATTTGATACCTACCGTAACGCCCTACTCGAAGATATAGTCCACCCCTGATAGAAATATTGGGATAATAAGCATATAAGTTACGAAGAGCTTGATGGTGCTCCGATTGACAACATTGAAGCATTTGAAACATTGGTACGTGCCATGCATGATGCCAATATGGGATACTTCAGTATCAATCACAAGAGTTCCGACAGATGTCCTGCTTGTGGATATGTTGGTCTCTTGAGAGACGAATGCCCGGAATGTCATGCTCTCGACAGCAATGTTCACTTCGAACGTCTTCGCCGTATTACTGGATATCTGGTGGGAACACTGGATCGATTCAATAATGCTAAGAAGGCTGAAGAACGTGACCGTGTAACACACATGTAATCAACTCATTGAACACTACGGGGTCATCAAGATCCCGTAGTGTTTTATTTCATTTAATTATGAAGATATATTACATATGTGGTGTAAACTATGCACTCGGTATAGAGCACCATTGACCATCTAAACAGGAGTTACTAAGATGGCTAAAAGTTACAAGCAGCGAAACATTGACATGCTTCGCGAGACAACCAAAAGTCTGTTGTATGAGAAGACGGAACTCGAAGGTGCTCTCATAACACCAATCGTGTGCTTCGACAATGACAACAAAGTAGGCAATCTGGTTGTTCACCAACTCAAACAGAAGGGTTGGTATGGATTCAAGAGAGTGTGGTTTGTGAATCCAGCATACTTCAACACTGCCACAGAGCGCTGGATAGCGAATGCACTTACTGATCACTATGGTACATCTGGTATCACAGGTACCTCTGCATTACGTGGCAAGGCATTGAATGCTGCAATGATCGGTATCAATCAGATCTACAGTAAGTTGCATGAGATAACACGCGTTGTTATAAGCGATGTGTATACAAGAACGCAATCATACAATGCGTTGATCACATGGAGTGTGGATGATATGAAGTTGCCGTCACCGTTCAAACGAGTCAGTTATCCACTTCGTAATGAAGTGAAGCGAGACGATGGTGTGATTATGTCACTGGTGAACATGGGCATTGACATCGCGAACATACGTAAGCAGATAACCAAACAATGGGATACTTGCTTACATGGAGGCACCAGACATATCACTTGCAATATTCCATCGAAAGTATTCCATACATGTTTTCATGACTTCACTTATGGTGAAGATGGATACAGATTTACTGGAATGCAGATGCAAGCCGCCAATCAGTTCATTGTGAATATGACTGATTTGATGGGAGCTATCGCTTTCCAGAATGGTATGCAGTCACAAGATATGCTTGTTATAAACGATCTTGTGTGGGAGTTCACTGATACATCATCTGATGCACATGCATCACTTCATCTTGTTGACATACTTTAACATTCGAAAGGGTAATATGAAAAATAATAAGGTCAAGCACACTGCGAAGGCAATCTTCGGAATCTACAACGAACTCTGTAACGGAGACGTAGTCGACAATCATTCTGAGAATCTCATGAACTGCGTTGACAATATTGTCAGCATTGCTGTTCACAATTCCAGAGGATGGAAGGAGCTTTCGCTCAAACTCAAAGAATACCTTGATGATGTCAACAAGTATATCAAGGATCAGCTCAAAGGCTTGGATGTGACATTCCCCGGAGTGTTCAATGTCAGCATTGAAGCTGATGATGAAAATGACAACTCGATTATCTCGTTGGAACTCGGGTCGGGAACCAACACAATTATCACAAAAATAAATTGTAAGGAGGAGTGCTAATGCTCAAATGCACCAAATGTAACAAACCGTACGATCTCGAAGACTATCAGGATCCTGAACAGATGGATGCTGAACTGTGCCCAATGTGCAAGTTTGCACACGAGATCGATGATCATACTCCGGAGGAACGATTCGAGAATGACGCTATGTCGGTTCTTGAAGACGAACTTGATCCCGATGAACTCGATGATGTCCTCGCTGGTCCCGACGATGACGAGCTCGATGAGTATGAAGACGATGATGCTCCTTGGGATGATGAGGAGTATGACGATGATGACGATACCGGTGACTCTGACCGGGACGACTTCTGATATATGTCAGGAGAACACTACCTTCGGGTAGTGTTCTCTTTTTTGTGTGTTAGGCTCACCACCGCCATTTTATGCATTATTGATATAGGAGTTTAACACAATGGAACATATGAATTACGATGCTTCTACGGAGGCTCTTACTGATAAAGGTAAGGATAAGCGCAAGCGAATCATAGCCCATATTGTGGAAGTTATGAACACTCTTGATCCGACTGGTGATAACGGTAAACGTTATACACAGTTCTTCAGCAAGATGTCGGACAACGAGTTCATCAAATATATGGATCTACTTGCAAAAGGTAAAGTTGCTATCAACATTGTCATGCCGAATATGAAGAAGGCTCTTAAGATGCCGGATCTCATCAAAGGACTCGAAATCGTTGATCTCAACGTCTATCATAAGCTTTGGCTTACTGATAAAACGACTGGTCGCAAGTATCTTACCAATGAAAAGTATCTTGTTCTGCAACTGCCAATCAGACGTGCACAGCAGGAAGTTGATAAGAAATTGTCAGTTCCTTCACGTGATAGCAAGATTGATGCTCTTACAGGACAGGTTACTGGCCCTGACAAAGCATGCGCTCTGTCCGCCCCGGAAATCCAATCTCTTAACACACGTGGACTTGAAGCCACTCTTAATGAGCTCGTAAGAGTTCGTGGTGGTGATATCAATGCTTATGGTGATTTCAAACGCCAGCTTGAAGAAACAGGTGGCGCTGAATTGAATGCACTTGATCCACGTACACGTACAAGATCTTCTGTCATCGCAGGTGTCCTCCTTACAGGACTTCTGTTCGACAACAATTTGTAAGGATGCGATATGTTTAGTATAGGACAAGCCGAAGGCGTTACGCCCGGAGGTACCGCACCCAGTTCAGCTACTGAGATAGTTGACGATCTCAGCACTCTTAATCCTTCAGTGCCAGTTGGTGCTGGTACATCATTGCCAGCTGCTAATACTGTAACAAGTATGTCCAACAAGATGCTGGATGTTATCACCACTTCACCAGAAGATGATGTTGCTGCTGCAGTTGCAGCTGGTGAGTTGACTCCAGAAGAAGTTGAATCACTTGTTGAAGAAGGTATTATAAGTGAGGAATCATTCGATGCAGCTGTTGAAGCTGAGGCTATATCGGATGCGGCTGAAGGCGTTAAAGAAGAAGCTAAGAATGATTCGTCATCCAAAATAGCATCCCTCATCAGCGATGCCAAATCAAAGGCAACAAAAGCTGTTGATTCGACTGTTGACAAAGTCAAGAACTTCTCGGTTCCAACAACTCTTGAAGAAGTCAAGAAGTCGTCACTTGGTGAAGTGATCAAGGTTCAGGATACATCTGCTCAATCATACAAGAAGAACAACTGCGCTGCCAATCCATATGTCGAATGTGCGGCATGTAAGTTCTCAAAGACGTGTCTTGATTCAGATGCAAGTCTTAAAGCACTTGTAGGATCGTTCAGCTTCCTTGATGAATACACCAAAGCTTTGAAACGTGGTGACACTAATCAAGCAAGTCAGATGATTGACTGTCCTGGACGTCGTCGTGAGTTGATGGGCATGGATGGCATTCTCGGTACAGTTACTGGTGTTGCTGCATCTGTTACAACAATTACAGCTACAGCAGTTGCTGGTAATGCTGGATTGTTCAATAAAGTAACTAATGCGGTCAGGACAGGTGACCTCAGAGTAGTTGCTCGTAATGAATTCCAGACCATGGCTGGTAGAGTGGTTGAAAACGGATCGGTTGTTGCAGACATGCGATCCTCTATGAGTAATGTTGGTATCAATCCAACAACTCTAACTCAGGCTGCATTGCCGTCAGCACTTCGTACGTCAGGCACTGCTAATAAATCCATTACAGAACTGCTGGAAAGTTCTGTTGATGCCAAGAAGATCTGTGGATTCAATGGCATGTCAACTGGATCTATCACTGAAGTCACAAGTGCGGTTGGAACAATCGATAAGAATTACAACACTGCCATCAAACAAGGCAATGCTTTGGGTGTGTTGTTCAATAAAGCAAAGGCTGCTTCAGACAGTCATGCTAAAAAGATCGATTCGATGCTCGATACAGCTTACAGAAATAGAATGAAATAACGATTAAGTCATAGACTCTGGTTCACTCCAGAGTCTATGACTATTTTATTACAACGCTTAATCAATATATACGACGCAAATATTCCATTGGATCTGTGTGTATATATTACTCCTATGAAGCATGTTGTTAACTTTTTATCGAAGGAGTAGTAGATATGTCGTATATTGTAAGGGACGGTACATGTGACCGGCTGACCAACGCTTATGCGGCGTGGTATCAAGAAATGCAGATCCTGAATTGGACTTATGTACCAATTGTTATAACGGATCGAAACGGAGAGCAAGAGGTAATACCTCAGTGTCTACCGAATCAGAACGAATCAAACCCTGGACTTGTTGTTTGTGAATTGCGATCTTGCGTTGGAGATAGATGTGAACCATCTATAACAACACATCGCGATAGACCGATTCCGAGTAAACGGATCGAAATTCCATTTATGGAGATAAAGTACAAACCGGTCTATGTCAAAGAGCTTGACGTTGTCTTGTCTACAGTTGAAACATCCGCGTTAGCAATTCATCCCAATCGTGAGATGAATTACATAACTGCGGTAACTGATACAGCAGATGCATCAGAGATGGCATCTGGTCATCCAACATTTGCAATAACCGCAAATGACCCGACATTTACATATTCAGAGTTATTTGTTTATGTATTTGGAAGGGTTATTGAAGTTGATGTCAAGTGTTCTACTATCGTGGAATCCCCATTTCATGATAGAAAGGCAGAAGATCTTAAAGGTGTGTTCATCACATATCGGAAAGGTCTGGATGATTGTTATGATGAGACAATAAAGATTCCGTTGGACAATGTTGATACCGCTCGCCCGTGTGAAGCAGTGGATGGTACAAGAGTTCTTGTGGCGTCATCTGAAGAGAAGTTGCATGAGATCATCAAACAAAGTCATGAAGCCAAGTTTGATGAATTGAGAGGAATGCTCAATAATGCAAATATCATCTCTAAAGATGTTTATGAGAAGGCTATGGAGATGGCTGATAAGAAGTACGAGAACCTCAAGAAGAAACATGAGGACGAACTTAAAGCTGTCAAAGAAGCCAATGCTCTTAATGAGCAGAAACTCAAGAATGAAGTTGAAGCAGAGAAGCAGAGACGAATTGCAGCTGAGACACGTGAACAAAATTGGAAAGATATAACTGCGGCAAGAGCAGCTATAGCTGAACAAGAATATAAATCACGTGAACAAGTTGAGAAAGCTCGTAAAGAATCACTGGCGGCTGATCAAGAACGTATCAAACGAGATGCGTTAATTCTGAAAGTCATCGGTGGTGTAGCTGTATCTGTACTCTCATTCGGAATTACGATGATTACAAAGAAATCAAAATAATTTTAAATAACACCCAAAACAACAGGAGCTCACCATGTGGCAACGGATCATGAAATCTGTTTCAGAAGATATGAGACCATTCAACGATGATCTCATCTTCGACTTCCGTAAAAGGAAGATCGCCGAGATACCTGCGTATCTCGACAAATGCTTTAAGCAATCGATGATGTTCTTCGACAACCAGATGGCTTATGTCGGTTATCGAGAACTCGAACCGCTTGAACGAATCGAATACATCATCAATAATCCGATTCTTCGAGGCGGTATCCCGATCCGTAAAAGTGAAGTGACGCTCATGCGTTACGAGTTCCTTTTTGAAGGTGTCAGCCATTACATCCACATTCATGTACCGTATTTGGCTCACAACCGAGTCGTGTATAATGACACTGAATACTTCCCACAGTTTCCGATTGTGGAGAAGGGTGGTATTAACAGGACTGATAATGGATCCGTTATTGTCAAGGTTATGCGTGTTCCGATGACATTCGGACGTCGTGAATCTGACAAATGCAAGATCAAGTCAGTGAGTGGACAACTGTATTGGGATCTTATTGTTACAGCCAAGATCTATCAAGGATCAAGAGCTGGTAAGAAGAGTGAACGCATTCCTTTGATTCTGTATCATTTCTGCAAACGTGGATTCAATGATACGATGAGATGGTATAACTTTGCTCCTGGTGAAGTGGTCGTTGTCAATGCCGTGGATGAAAAGGATGACAAGAACGAGTACTTCGAAACAAAGAATGGGTGTTTCATCAGAGCTGATAAAGAGGCTCTTAAAGACATGTACAAACGTCGTGTTGTATTGTCGTTGTTCAAGATCTTCAATGAGAACACGATCTTTGCACCGGCTGATGTTATGTCAGATGATGGAAACTATTACAAGACCACATTGGGTCATTATATCGGAGCAGCGGACGCATTGAACAAACTTCTTTGTAACAATGCCAATAAGCATCTTCGTATGACAGACCCGTTGCTGGACTTGGTTGCAAAACAACAACTTGAACACATCGGCATCAAAGTCAATGACATCTATGACTTGTTGTACTGGATGTTCTACAACATTGACGATCTGATTGTAACGTACGATCCGACTAATCTGTACAACAAGAAGATCGGTTCATTGGATCAGTTGATGTCGAGTATTGTTCGTGACATTGCTCACAGACAGTACAATGTTATCAACTCCAAACAAGAGAAGCTGACTCAGAAAGCGGTATCGACATTCTGCAGATCGGCATCTCAGCAGGCGACTTGGATCGGTAAAACACAGGTGTTCAGACCGAATCCGTCATTGTACAATGATAACTGGTTGCTTGCTATCGGACTCAAACGATTCATATCTTTGGAGTCCATTGAGACTGAAGCAGTTCGTGCTGGTAAGAAATCCACAAAGGTTTCTGCACGATTGATTAAGGCTCATCCGAGTCAGTTGATTGTGACATCAATCAGTGACATTCCTTCAAGTTCACCGGTCGTGACTGGATCGATGAACCCGTTCTGTGAAATTGATGACGATGGTAACATTATCAAACCGCCTTTTGCAGACGAAATCAACGACGTATTCAATTAACATCAACCTAAGATATTACAGGAGGTCTAAATGGTTGGAAATGGAATGGGTGGACAACACCCGTATGAAGCTCAGATGGATCGGTTCTTTCCAGAGATCCTTATGGAGCTGTTGGGACAAGGGCGTATTCTTCAGAATGAGTATCAGCTGCTCATGAATGAATATCCCAGGGTCAAGCCGATTTATCTGAGCAAGATCATGACAATGGGATCACTGGACACGAACTGGTTGCGTTGTGACATGCGTGACAGAATGATCGGTCAGATGATCCGAAACATCCGTGGTAACTACATGACTGGTGGTGGTTACAACAACGGTGGTTCGATGTTCAATGGTGGAATGAATGGCATGAATATGTATCAGCAGGCACCTCCGGCATACAACCCGTATGCATCACAGATGCCAAACTACTCATCCCAAGTCATGCCACCTCAACAGACGTTTCAGCAGCAGCCGGCACCTACTCCGGCTCCGCAGCCTGCTCCCCAACCGCAACCTCAGCCCAAACAACCCACCGATGTTGTCAAGGAATGGTCCAAGCCTACTCCCAATATGCAGATGGGTGGAAAGGTTTACGAGGATATGGGTACGCTGTCTATCGCATCTAAATACTGGAATCGATCCAATGGACGTGTTCACTTGGATGTTCTTGCATTTGAGAACAGTCTCAAACACAAATCCAAGTATGATGCACTGGAAGCTGTGAAACGTATTCCGGATCTCATGAGACAGTGTAACAGTTATACGATCACTGTTGGATATCTCCAACCGGTTCTTCTTGAAGTGAGTCTCAAAGAGATGCAGTCACTTGCAGATGAGCTGGTTCGTGAAATCGGATCCTCAACAGGGTCTCTTGATACTTCCAAAGGTGTTGCAAACATTGGAGCACTCAAGAAGATCATTGAGAACAAGTACACCAACGCGTTGAACAGAGAAGTCGTGAGATTCCTCTGTGATGAAATCAACGCGCATCAGAATGGTGGTGAACTCTGTGATTCAGTGCATCCTATTCCTCCGATTGATGTGGATGAACTTGGTATTCTTGAAGCATATGCAAGTCGCAATGTTCAGGTACTTGGTCAAGGTGTGGTTGATGATATCAGCAATACTCAAGACTTTGATTCAGCATTGTCATTGTTGATCGCCAAAGTCATCACTCCGTTCATCGCAAGACTGAAATCGTTCATCATTGATCCGAAGGCATCTATCGAATATCTCGAAACTTACGTAAACGCATGTCCGAGATATGTCACGAATGATGGTCAAAAGTATGCGGCTGTGCCTGATATTGTGAAGCTCTATCATCAATCAAAACAGCATGTAAATGGATCCCCCACAGAGACTGCAAAGAAGGCTAAACTCGACTTCGAAACTGCACTCGGTGTGTTGGTATCCAAGTACACTGTCTTGTATGTTCCGAGGATTGCAACGTTCTCGAATCTTGATCCCGGTCAGGCGATCTGGTTCAGTGATGATGGCAACATCCGTCCGAAGTGTTATCTTGAACCTACCAACGATCTGTCATTCTTCTTGACGAATATCATTACAAGAGTTCATGAACTCAAGAGTGATCTGTTCTCAAGAGCTCCATATGAACTGGAGTTCCAGAATGATGAGACCATTACTCAAACCTTCTATGGTGTTGGTACTGATCAGTGTATCTGGACTGGTAACGAGATGTACTTCATGTAAGAAACAGGATAAAGAGATCAAGGAGATGTCCGTATGGACATCTCCTTGATGCTCATATCTTTATTTCTTTTTTGTCTTACAGGAGGATGCAAGATCCGTTCTCGAAGACTTTGCGTTCCTTCAGAACTGTTGAAGGATTGCTCAAGTCAGTACCGAGAGTACAGCGGTGTGATGCCAACTGCACATAGACAGCTTCTTTGTAGGCAACGCCATCAGCATCGAGTTCGGCGGACACTTCATGGTCTTCACCAGTGTAAACACCGAATTCGCTGATGCGTGCTTTACGGAGGTCGCCGCCGTACATAGCGTTGATGACTTCAACAACTTCAGCACCTGTGACAGTACAGATACCGGTGACTGATGCCACGATACGGGATGTGGTACTGTTGATAACGTCACTGCTGTTGGCAATTGACGGGATGGGGTTCAGGTTGTTGTTGTCGATGACATATGCGGTTTCACGACCGTTCTCATCAACTTTGGACAAACGGACAGATGTATCTTCGAATTCGATACATTTCAACCAATACTGGTAGTACTGCTGATTGCCGATGGTTGTGAGAGTACGCATGCGGTATTTGGCTTCTTCTTCAGGAGACAAGCGTTCAGGGACGCATCTGAACGGAATGGGTTCATACAAGTCCTGGTTCTCAGGAGACGGATAGTACGGCTGAGCAAGGTTGTCCTGTGAAGAGATGTTGGCGAAACCACGAATACCGATACCGAAGTATTTGCAGACGGGAATACGCTGAGGCTGGTAGCCAGGAAGAACACCGCGTTTGCGGTTGATGGTTGTTTCAGGACGGAAGGTGTAAGACAAGTTCATGATGCCATGGAACTGGTTGATCACACCAAGAAGTGTGGGAACACTCACACTTGTGCGAAATGCGGTATCGCTCATGTTATTTATTCTCCATTAAAGGTTAAAGTTGATCATTGAGTCCGATGTTGTCAACACTGTCTGTTTCAGTGTAAGTGAGTTCTTGAGATGTGATGGCTTTACCACCAGGAACGATGTAGTCTGTATAGACTATAACTTCGTTCTTGCCGATGTTCTCCTGTGCAACTGCATAGAAGTGATCATCGTGACCTGATTCAGAAGCAACCGATTGACTTATAGTTGTTTCAGCTTGTTCAGGTGTTATCGTGAGTTCAGACCAATCTTCCCACACCACTCGAGTCTTACGAATAGACTTGGTGTATGAAACAACACCAGTGTGATCATCTGTTATCATTGTGTCAGCATCCGCCATGGATGCAGGTACATCCACATCGTATTCTTCAAGGACACCAGCTCGTTCGTACCACTTGCCATCCAGATAGGAGATCTGGTAAGGAGTTTGCGTGCTTATATTGACAGCTGTTGTAAGCGTGTCGTGAGCAACATGTGGCGTGTGAATAGAAGCTGATATCGGTTCAACGTGTGTGACAGTAGTTTCTTCAATAACTCTGTCGGTGTCAGACCAAACTATCGGTGCCATAGATTCACCGATACTTGCTTCTTCATTGGTGTCAATGATGGTGATGTTATAACTGCTCAACCTCATAACAAGTTCTTTGAGCTTGTTGTATTTGGTCAAGTCATTATTGGATGCTGTAAATGGAAGTGTGCAGTATTCAAGTAACTGGTCGAGAACTTTGTTGGAGAACTCATTCCAAACAACCTCACTGTTGACTGTCTGGTCGAGTGAATTAAACATCAACAAAGTGTCTTTATTGTACGCCAACCAATCGCTGTATGTCGCAACAATACTTCCGTCATCTGTAAGAGAACTCTTGGTTATAGATACGAGATCATAACTGATACGTCCTCTATAAAGCAGTGCCTTGAAGACCTCTGTCATGGCAAGGTGACTCAATGTGTCGCCTTCACCAAGAACTGTTTGCTGCATGATGCGCATGAGCTTGAACATGTTGGTGAGATACTCACCGAGATCAGCTTGATCTGTCAGTGCATCTGTGATGGCAATGTAGTGATCGATAATGTAATCAACGTTTACATGATTCGCCACTTTAAGAATGACACCGTCGTCAGCTTTGGTGGTGTCATAATACATCACCATTTCACTGTAGTTGGTAGTGGTTCCATCGAGATGTGCATAAGACGCAGCAGGTCGAATGACTTTCTCATCAACACCATCTCCAGCATTGTCTGCAAAGAGATGCTGATCATGCCACTTGAAGTACGTCGGAATGATTCCGATTTCATCGCCATTTTCAACATATCTGTAAGTAACATTACCGTTCTCATCTTCAGCACCTTTGAATATGGTGCCAAGAACCTTTGCGGTCGGTTTGTATTCATCACAAAGAGTTGTGAGTTGTTTTGAACAGTAATTCCTACGAGAACATGTTGCGCATTGATCAGACGCACCTGTTCGTTCAACTGCTTCGCCAACGAAGTAAGTTTCACCAACTTCAATGATCTTCTTGCCAGACATGTTTCCAGTAAAGCCAACAGCTTCAAGCATTTCAATGTCTTCAGGAGATGACTCGCTGTAAACACCTGCTTCAAGTACTTCTTGTTTGATAGGTTTACCAAACTTGAATGACCTGTAGATGTAAGCTTTGTTCGGAATGGCAACATCATAGTTGGTGTTACCTTCATTGTCAACGACAGGAACTGCACAGTTGGCAGCACAGAGGCTACAGATATTGGCAACCACATCTTGGTTCCAATTGATGAGAGGTGGTTTGACATCATCTCTCTTGAGTACAATATTGTTGGCTCGTAAGATACCGAGATACAACACTGTAAGCATTTCATTGAAACCAAATACGGATTCAGCTGATTCATCAGTTACTTTGAATCTGTAAGTAATATCACATTTGTTCAATGCCGCAAGTCGCAACATGGTGTGTGTCACGAACGTATTGAACATATCAAAGAACTTGGGATTGTAGGAGATGCGCTGCATCTCAAGGACTTTGGTCGGCAACCAAGTTGAAGGAATGTGTCTCAGAATGTTGTATTGTTCATCGACAATATCTTCATTGTAGATAGGTTCAAGTCCTGATCGATACTCTCGACTTATCAGAGAATCAAGGGTTTCAGTCGATGCATTAACATCGACTATCTGATCCCTGTCAAGTCTTGACTGGATCTCCTCGATCTCCTTATCAATCCACAAGAATGACCTGCTGTATTTATCAACAGCTTCATCGTAGGTGTAACCATACTCGGTCTGGAGAATATCGTAGATCTTGAGTTTGTTACTACCAGCGAAGTCTTCTGTGAGAATGACAGGGATTGCCTTGCACTCGTTATTGATGTTGATGTAATCATCACAAGTGTAAGACGTGATGTTCTTATTACAGATACCTTTTCGAGTACATGTGAGACACTGTGTAGCAGCACTGCGAGTTTCATTGCTATCGGCAAGTACTTCAGAAGTGTCCAATACGACAGTTTTGGCTTTAAGATCTATACCGCTTTCATTAAGCAGTTCGTCGATCAAGATGTTCATGGTGCTCTGTTTACCACGGTTGGCGAGAATGTATCTCAGGTTCCTATAAAGGAACATCTCTTGTGATGATGAAAGGTATCCTCGGTATTCACCAAGTCCATGAGATTTCAGATACTCCCAAATATGCATCGGGTGTGCATCAGGAGTTCTGATATTTATGAAGCGTTGTGCTCGCAAATGAGTGATAAGCAAGTTCCAGATCATACCCCAGATAACCATGGGATAGTGTTCTTCGAAGGCATATTCCTTTACATCCCATCGACATCTAATGACATCCATCAGACCCTTCATACGAGATATCAATGACACTCGTTCGTTGGCGTCTAACAGGGTTTCATCGTATGCCAAAACAGAGTAGTTATCAGCAGCTATTGCCGCTGATTTATCCTGTATTGGATATACTATAGCCTTAATAAGGTCTACTTGCTTAGGATACTTCTCACAGAGCAGAGTGTAATATCTGCTCGGGAGTTTATAATTTGCAAGTGTCTTCTTATGAACGCTATTCTCATCACGTCCTGCAGCCAGAGCAAACTCTACATGCAAGTTCTCTTTGGTGAATGGAATAGTTGTTTGTGTATCAAGTGAGGTTATGTACATCACTTCATCGAAATGTTCTGAATTGTATACAAGACTATTTCGCATTGTCTCTCCCCATGGGAGATTGACATGTGCGTTGAGAGTCTGTGTTTCAACAACACCTGTAGTTGGATTTACAACTTGGTGTGTGAGTTGTTCAGAGTTTCTTTCGTCAAGGATGTACTCGCCACTGATGTGGCGATAATAAGGATTAAACTCCTGTGGCAGATAGTCACGAACATTATCTCTGACCTTGAGCTGCATCATCTGATCAGCGAAGTACGAGTTCTTTATAGTGACAGTCTGAAGGAAGTTTATAATCTCCTTATTAGCAATTTGGCTAAGAAGCATGTGAACATTTCCTTCTTGAATATTCTAACTTAAAGGATTAACATATCATGGCAGACAGCGATAACGTAGCAAAACGTACAGTTGGCCGTATAATGCAGTTCTTCGGTATCACCAATTCGAGAGCAATTTCGAATACACCCAATGGACTCCCGAGAGAATCCATCCATTACGGCATGTACACACGTCAAGAAGTCTCACACATGCCTGGTTTATCCATGCGTGAACAACAGAGTCCTACCACAAAACCTCAGGACATCATGTCATATCTGCAGAGCGTGTCATCCAATACACGTCGCCAGATTGAAAACATTAAGAACATCAAGATCATTGCTCCTGAAATCAAGATGGCTGAACAGATCATCATCTCGTCTATCATCAGTCCCACTGACCTTCAGACAGATCTTATTTCAGTATCAGTTGAAGTACCTACATTGTCAGACAATGTGAATGCATTGATTTCAAAACGAATCAACGATCACTTCAATGATCAGCTTCATTTTGGTTCAAAATTGAAAAGCTGGTTGACTACTGCCGGATTCAAAGAAGGTGCCAAAGCTGTTATCGTGCTCCCGCACAGTGAACTCGGTACAATGAATGCAGTTGCAGACGTGTGGGACCCTGAAGCCAAAGACATTCTGTTGGATGCCAAATCCGACAGTAGTGTTGAAGCACTCTTTGATAACACCACATCACTCAAGGAATTGGTGTGCAGCGAAGATGTTGTTGCAGCAACCGAGGCATTGTTCGAAGATGCAGGTATTTCATTGGAATCCTCAGATGGAAAGCCGTCTGATAAGGATAAGGTTATCAAAGATCTTATCAAACATAACTTCGATATTCTCAGCGAGAACTCTGGTGTTATCACCGTTACAAAGAATCTCAAATATCTGTCAAAAGGCAAGGTTCGTCAGGAACGCAGTATCTCGAGACTTGCTCGTGAAGCTGCCAAACAGTTTGATGGATTCGATCCCGAGTCACCTGACAGCAAACCTGAATTCGGTGTGTTCGCCATCAATGACGTCATTGAAGCCCAAAAAGGTGACATGCCCATTATCCTTGAGATACCGGCTGATTCAGTGATTCCTGTTTGTGCACCTCGTGATGTCACCAACC
>JAEIGA010010091.1_pt1 | contig 14307 bp, 9 predicted proteins | sample 9270691 | NCBI WGS metagenome assembly JAEIGA01 (sample SAMN17057246, study PRJNA624740) | gut metagenome | biome: biome; isolation source: fecal sample | host: Bos grunniens | place: China: Xizang | collected 2019 | reverse complement strand
TCGTAGAGCCAGGGCACATGGTAGAGCACGACCTCAGGTATGCGCATGAGTGCTGTCTCGAGGGTTGCTGTGCCTGAGCATACTATCGCAGCATCTGCCATAGCAAGTGTCTCTTGCGTGCGATCTACAACAACCTTGACGTTCTCCACGCCCGCTGTAATGCGTTCATAGTGAGATATATCTAACCATTTTACTGCCGTCACAACAAACTGGTAGTCAGGGAAGCGGCGGGCAATAGCCACCATATCCGATAGATTTGCATTTATCTCCGAGAGGCGGCTACCTGCCAACAGCGCAACGATACTCCTATCCTCTAAGCCATTCTCCTTGAGAAATGCTTCACGTGTAGGTAGTGTTGCTCGGCGCTCGGCGATATCATCTACCAAGGGGTTGCCACAGAAGATGGGCTCGATGCCGTGACCACGGAAATACTCAGTCTCGAAGGGGAAGATAGTGTATAGGCGATCTACATATCGGCGTAGGCTCTTTACTCTGCGCTCCTTCCACGCCCACACCTTGGGTGCTATGTAGTAATATACCCTTATACCTCGGCTCTTTGCCCACTTAGCGATACGTAGGTTGAAGGCGGGGTAATCTATCAAGATGATGACGTCGGGCTGGAAACGTTCGATGTCTGCCTTGACGTTATCCATCTGCTCGAATATCGTGCGTAGGTTCTTGGCAACCTGCACAAAGCCGAAGAACGACATCTGAGTATAGTGGTAGAGCATGCTTCTCTCGCCAGCCGTACGTGCCATAAGGTCGCCACCGCAGAATCGGAACTCGGCCTCGGCATCATATTTAGCGATGCCTCGCATAAGCTTGCCACCATGCAAGTCGCCCGAGGGCTCGCCAGCAATAACGTAATACTTCATCTTCGTTAATTATTTCTACAAAGATAGGCAAAATTTACGAAAAAAGAAAAGGCTACCGTGTGGGTAGCCTTTGTCTTTGAGGTTAAGAGGCGAATTACTCAGCCTTCTTAACGATGCGACGCTCCTTGATACGAGCCTTCTTACCAGTGAGCTCACGTAGGTAGTAGATACGCTTGCGACGTACAACACCATACTTGTTCACCTCGATATTGTCGATGTGTGGTGAGTAAAGAGGGAAGATACGCTCAACGCCTACACCGTTAGAAATCTTACGGATAGTAAACATCTTAGTACGGCCAGAACCCTTAATCTGGATTACTACGCCACGGAAGCTCTGCAAACGCTCCTTGTTACCCTCTACAATACGGTAAGTTACGGTGATAGTATCACCTGCGCCAAACTGAGGTACGTCCTGCTCGCCCTTAGTCCACATCTGCTCGTTCACGAGTCTGATCAATGCATCTTTGTTCATTGTTGCAACAAATTGTTAAATGGTTATCGCTCAACATTATCGCTGCAATGGCACTACCATAATATCACCTTCGATATTAATCCCAACGCTTGGCCTACAACCTATATTATAAGCCCACGCCCTTGCACCTTTGCCCAGTATAAGAGGTTGATACGGGCTGCAAAGATATACATAAATTATTAAATAGCAAAGAGAAAGATAAAAAAAAGAATTTAGGGCATTTAGGAGATTAGAGAGGATTGCATCTCTCTGTACTCCTTAAACGCCCTAAATTCCCTAAATTATTTGCTATATCTACTTGTTCTTGCAGTACTCGTCAATAGCCTTTGCAGCCTTACGGCCAGCACCCATTGCAAGGATTACGGTTGCTGCGCCAGTAACAGCGTCGCCACCAGCAAATACGCCCTCACGTGAGGTTGTACCTACCTCGTCAGCCTCGATACAACCACGACGGTTGATGTTCAAACCGCTTGTTGTTGAGGCGATAAGTGGGTTAGGCGATGTGCCGAGTGCCATGATAACTACGTCGCAGTCGATGACAAAGTCTGAGCCTGCCTTCTCCTGTGGTGAGCGACGGCCCGATGCGTCAGGCTCGCCAAGCTCCATCTCCACGCAGTTGATACCCTTAACCCAGCCATCCTCAGTGCCGAGAATTGATGTTGGGTTAGTGAGCATGCGGAACTCGATACCCTCCTCCTTAGCGTGGTGTACCTCCTCCTTACGTGCAGGAAGCTCCGCCTCGCCACGGCGATATACGATAACTGCCTCAGCACCAAGACGCTTAGCGGTACGCACAGCGTCCATAGCTACGTTACCACCACCGACAACAACAACCTTCTTACCTACGTATACTGGGGTGTCGTTATGCTTAGGATCCCAAGCACCCATGAGGTTTACACGTGTAAGGAACTCGTTAGCCGACAATACGCCATTGAGGTTCTCGCCCTCGATGCCCATGAAGCGTGGAAGACCAGCTCCCGAGCCTACGAATACTGCATCGTAGCCCTCCTCATCAAGGAGTGAGTTGATAGTCATAGTACGGCCTACGATAACGTCGGTTTCGAACTTAACGCCGAGCTTTTTAACCTCGTTAATCTCACGGGCAACAACCCTATCCTTTGGCAAGCGGAACTCAGGGATACCGTAAGAGAGCACGCCACCAAGACGGTGTAGAGCCTCGAAAACGTCGACCTTATAGCCAAGCTTCGCAAGGTCTGATGCGCAAGCCAAGCCTGCAGGGCCACTGCCCACAACTGCTACACGCTTGCCGTTAGGCTCGATTACGACATCAGCAGTCTCTGCTGAGTGCTCCAAAGCCCAGTCGCCAACATAGCGTTCGAGCTTACCGATAGCCACAGCCTCGCCCTTGATGCCAAGCACACATGAGCCCTCGCACTGCGACTCCTGAGGACATACACGACCACAGATTGATGGTAGTGAGCTGTCGGCGTGAATGGTGTCGGCAGCAGCACGTAGGTCGCCCTCGGTGATGTGGTGGATAAATGTTGGAATGTTGATGTTTACGGGACATGCAGCCACGCAACGTGGATTCTTACAATTTAGGCATCGGGTAGCCTCCAATGCTGCCTCCTCAGCGTTATAGCCGTAGCATACCTCCTCGAAGTTGGTAGCACGCACCTTTGGATCTTGTTCGCGGACAGCGACACGTGGTATCTTATTTGCCATAGCAGTTACATTTATGTTCGTGATTCTCCTCTGCGTTTCTCTCCTGATTCTTGTACATGCCCTGACGACGTATTGCCTCGTCGAAGTCTACCTGATGGCCGTCGAACTCTGGGCCGTCAACACATGTAAAGAGTGTCTTACCGCCTACCGATACTCGGCAAGCGCCACACATGCCAGTACCGTCAACCATAAGGGCGTTGAGCGATACGGTTGTCTGAAGATTCCAAGCCTTAGTAGTGAGGCATACAAATTTCATCATGATCATAGGGCCGATACATACGCACTCGTCGTACTTGCGACCTTCAACCTCTACGAGCTCCTTCATGAGGCCTGTTACCATGCCGTGATAACCCTCAGAGCCATCGTCTGTTGCAATGTGTACGTTGCCCACCTTGCGCATCTCGTCGATGTAGATAAGCAAATCCTTGCTCTTTGCTCCGATAATCACGTCAGCAGTAACGCCGTGCTCGTGCAACCACTTAACCTGTGGATATACTGGGGCTGTACCTACGCCACCAGCTACGAAGAGGTACTTGCGATTCTTAAGCTCCTCCAAAGGCATGTGTACAAACTCTGATGGGCGGCCAAGAGGGCCTGCAAAGTCAACCAATGAGTCGCCAACCTCCAATGAGCATATCTTCTTTGTAGAGTGGCCAATAGTCTGAGTAACAATGGTTACTGTGCCTCGCTCAACATCGTAGTCGGCAATGGTGAGTGGTATTCGCTCGCCACCCTCGTCAGCACGCACAATAACAAACTGACCAGGAAGGGCTGCACGTGCTACACGCTCAGCTGCAATCTTCATCTCGAAGATGTTTGCCGAAAGCTGGCGTTTTTCAACAATCTTAAACATGGTGTAAGTTTTAAGTTAATATTTATGTTTTGTCCTATTTTCTGTTTTCGTCATATCTTGCCGTGACACGTATCACCTGATAGGGTGTTATTGCATCGTTGGTCACTATTGCCACCTGCGCTGAGAATGCCCCCTTAGGCGTATCTCTCTTAGGTGTTAGCACAACCTCGGCGGCAACCACCTCGCCTGGCGCAATGCTCGTCCCCTCTTTTAGTGTGCACTCAACATCGACGCTGATGCACCTAACATCACGAATGATTAGGGGCGCTTCTCCACTATTTGTTATTGTTAGTGTAGCGCTCAAGGGTAGTGACTCGGCAATTATATCCCCAAATTTAATGATTTTTTTCGAATATTCGGCTCTTGGCGACAAAATATCGTCGTAAAAATCGAAATTATCTACAGCAATGCCATGTGCCGAGAGAGTGTACTTGCATGTTTTGCCGTTTGCCTTAACCCTAAACTTATCGTCGAGAGAGCCATAGCGCTTACTCGACAAGGGTAGCTCGTAGCTAAACTTTATGTCGGCAGAGGTGTGTGGTGCGATACGCCTTGGATACTCTGCTCTAATAGCTCCCGACCTCTCAATCTGCTTTAAGCGTAGGCGCATTGTGTGCTCGGAGCAGTTGTAGAGGGCTATGCGCTCCTCGTAGTGTTTGCCATGCTCGATATATGTAAACCCTGCGAAGGTATTGTCGAGGCGTAGCCCGTGCCCCATGTCGTAAGGGTACATCTCCTCCACGGTGCGCTCACGAGGCGTAACTCGTCCCATTACCTCTATCTCGAAGGGGGTGTCGTAGCCCTCGACAAAGATAAATAGTGGGCGGTCGAAACGCCCTGGACGGTTGAGTGGGTTGTACTTAACCTTTACCTCGAACGACTGCTTAGGAGCTATAACAATATTTTTATAGTCGGCAACGGTGCAGTCGCAGGTAGATACTATCTCGCTTATGGTAATCTCTTTATCAGAGGTGTTTGTGATTGTAAATGTGCGTGTTGCAATGCCATCGCTCTCGTTGATATGTCCAAAATCTACTCGCTCGGGCTCAAACCTTAGGACACACTCCTCGGCACTAACCGAGGTTAGTGTAATAAATAATATTAATATAGTATATAGAATGTATCGCATAACATGACAAATATAAGAAAAAATACCGATACATAAAAAAGAATACCACCGATGGCGAAAATTTCCATCGGTGGTATCTTATCTAAGTGTAGATTAACCGAACTACAAGCCCATCTCGTCGATAAGCCAGCCAGCGCCACCAACCTTATCTACTACGAAGAGTACGTAGCGGATGTCGCAGATGATGTTGCGGCAGAGGGTCTCGTCGAACTCGATATCAGACATTGTCGAGAGCCATGTGCGGTCGAAGTTTACGCCGATAAGCTCGCCATTAGCGTTGATCACAGGAGAGCCTGAGTTGCCACCTGTTGTGTGGTTTGTGGCGATGAAGCATACAGGCACGGTGTACTTGCCATTTAGCTCGATGCCCCAACGACCGTAGTCCTTCTTAGCGTATGCGTCACGCAATGCCTGAGGCACGTTGTAGTCGTAGATCTCTGGGTTGTCCTTGGCGATGATACCCTCAAGAGTAGTCTGTGGGTTGTGCCATACAGCATCCTCGTACTCATAGCCAGCTACCTTACCGTATGCCACACGCAGCGTGAGGTTTGCATCTGGGAAGAAAGCACGCTCCTTGTCCCACGCCATAAGTGCCTTAACATAGGGCTGATACCAGCGCTGGATATCAGGAATATTGCTGAGGTTGCGGAAAGCATACTGCTTAACATACATCTGAATTTCGATGACAGCATTAGCAAACTCCGTCATTGGATCCTCGGCGATGTTCGTTGCCTTGAAGCCCTCCAGAGTGCCTAATGTAGTGTTGTCGTAGAGCCAGTTAGCGTAGTTCTCGGCGCCGCCATGCTTTGCAAACAATGCACGAAGCGACACAGCGTCGGCTGTTGCAAGCTCCTCGTATGCCTTGAGCATAGCCACGGCCAATGCTCTATCAACCTCTACATCGAAGTCCTTGTAGAAGCGCTCGATAGCTGCTGCGTCAGATGCAAGGAACACTACTTGTTGAAGCTCGATGCCACGAAGTGTCTCGTTGAAGAGCTCGTAGTTGAAGTATCCCTCCATATTTTTAGCGTATGATGCCTCGAGAGAGTCCAAGAGGTATGCCTTCTCAGGGTTCTCCTGACGGAAGCGTGCCTCGTAGTCGAGCTTCTTAGAGTATGTACCAAGGCGGTTGATGCCCTTAACCTCGCCCTGCCACTTCTTCCATGCATTGGCGATGTTTGCCTGCTTAGCTGCATACTTGATGCGTGTCTTGGCTGATAGCTTCTGCGCTGCGCCAATGATGTCGAGGCGCTGTGTGCGAAGCTCAATCTTTGTTGGATCTGCCTTCTCAGCAATATACTTAACGGCGTCAGAGGTGATATACTCCTGAGTGTTGCCTGGGAAGCCATAAATCATTGTGAAGTCGCCCTCCTTAACGCCCTCGGTAGATACCTTGAAGTGGCGTGCAGGGGTGTAAGGCTTGTTGTTGGCGTTGTACTCTGCTGGCTCATTCTTCTCATTCACGTAGATACGGAAGATAGAGAAGTCGCCAGTGTGGCGTGGCCAAATCCAGTTGTCGTTGTCGGCACCAAACTTACCGATAGTGGTAGGAGGCGCTGCAACAAGGCGCACGTCCGAGAACTCACGATATACGAACAAGTATGCCTGATTGCCGTAGTAGAGCTGCTCAACCTCTGCAACATAGCCCTTGCCCTCCTTCTGAGCCTTAGCAATAATCTTCTCAATCTTCTCGCCCTTAGCAATGCGGTCTGTAACATCCTCCATGCGCACCAAGATATGTACCTTGAGGCCTGGACATGGCAACTCCTCATTGTGCGACATCGCCCAGAAACCATCTGTTAGATAGTCGTGCTCAACAGACGATAGAGCCTGAATAGCATCGTAGCCGCAGTGGTGGTTGGTAATAAGGAGTCCCTTCTCAGATACTATCTCGCCCGTGCAACCGCCGTCAAACAATACAACAGCATCCTTGAGTGATGCTTGGTTGATAGAGTAAATATCCTCAGCCTCGAGCTTGAAGCCCTTAGCCTTCATGTCATCAATGCGGCTTGCAATGAGCGAAGGTAGCCACATGCCCTTGTCGGCAAATGCCGAAAAGGTTGTTGCAAGTAGTAGCGCAACAAGAATAAAAAATCTTTTCATTATTTGTTCGTTTTAGTTGTTTTATCGCATATTGCACTCGGGCCACGCCTCGATAAATGCCTCAAGCTCACGGCATAGGCGCTGTACGGGGAGTCCCATCACGTTGTAAAATGAGCCTTCGAGCGACTCGATGCCTACATATCCTATCCACTCCTGAATGCCGTAGGCTCCCGCCTTGTCCATAGGGTGGTAGTTCTCGATGTAATACTCTATCTGCTCGTCGCTAAGCTCCGCAAAGCGTACTCGGCTACGTGATGAGAATGTTCTCTCTGAGCCTTGCATGCGCAACGTGACACCCGTAACCACATAGTGGTCGTTGCCCGAAAGGCGTCGGAGTATTTGGCGTGCCTCAGCCTCGTCCCTGGGTTTTCCCAGCACCTTTCCTTCGAGGATAACTACAGTGTCGGCAGTTATAAGCAGCTCGTTATGTGCGAGGTTGTGGGGGTAGGCATGGCTCTTAAGCAAAGAGAGATATGGTGCTACCTCCTCGGCACTGAGTGTCGAGGGATAGTTCTCCTCGCACTCAAATCTCTCTGCCAAGCGATACTTGATGCCTGTTGCCGAGAGTAGCTCACGACGACGTGGTGATGCCGAGGCGAGCACCACGTCATAGCCTTGTAGTTTGTCGTGAAGCAACATAGTGCTTGCCCTTTGTTATTTAGAATGCCTTGCCAATAGCGAGGAAGTCCTCAGCCTTGAGCGCAGCACCACCGATAAGGCCACCGTCTACGTTAGGCTTTGAGAAGATCTCCTGAGCATTTGAAGGCTTGCATGAGCCACCATAGAGGATTGAGCACTCGTCAGCCTTAGCGCCAAACTTCGAGCGAAGTACCTCACGGATATATGCGTGAATCTCCTCTGCCTGCTCAGCGGTAGCTGTCTTGCCTGTGCCGATAGCCCATACTGGCTCGTAGGCGATAACGGTGTTAGCAAACTGCTCCTCAGTAAGGTTGAATACTACCTCTTCGATCTGCTGCTTGCATACATCGAAGTGGCGACCTGCCTCACGCTCCTCGAGGTTCTCGCCAACGCAGTAGATAGGCTTAAGACCGAACTCGAAGGCACGTGCCATCTTACGGTTAAGAGTCTTGGATGTCTCGCCATAATACTGACGACGCTCAGAGTGGCCCAAGATAACATACTCGCAACCCAAGGCTGCAATCATCTCTGCCGATACCTCGCCAGTGTAAGCGCCCTTAACCTCTGTTGCGCAGTCCTGAGCACCAACCTTCACGTTCTTGCCCTCTACAGCCTCAATAACCTGAGCGATGTGTGTGTATGGTGGGCATACGATAATCTCTACGCAGTCGCAAACCTCGTTGCGACCTGCTGCTACGCCATTTGCCAACTCAACACCCTCCTTAGGCAAGGTGTTCATCTTCCAGTTACCTGCTACAATATTTTTTCTCATAGTTTTGTCGTTGTTTAAATTGATATAAAATTGACGAGATACCTCGTTTGTTATTACTCCTTCTTTGACTCGATCCAAGCCTTAATCTCGGCAGTGCCCAAGCCCAACTTGTTCTTCTTGTTGAAGCCACAGAGGTCATTAAATAGCTTCATGCCACCCGTTTTTGCAGTGTTCTCGAATGCCTCGAGGGTGATGTAGCCCATCTTCTGAACTACGGCAACCCACTCCTGAGGAATGCCGGCCTCGGTGTACACCTCCTCAGCATCTGCAACAACCTTCTTCTCTGGGCGCATTGTTGGAAAGAACAATACATCCTGGATAGATGTCTCGCCAGTCATAAACATTGTGAGACGGTCGATGCCGATACCCATACCTGAGCACTGTGGCATACCATACTCCAAGGCACGTACGAAGTCCATGTCGATAGTCATCGCCTCGTCGTCGCCCTTCTCTGATAGGCGCATCTGCTCCTGGAAACGCTCGAGCTGGTCGATAGGATCGTTCAGCTCAGAGTATGCGTTGCAGAGCTCCTTACCATTTACGAAGAGCTCGAAGCGCTCTGTAAGGTCGCTGTTGTCACGGTGACGCTTGCATAGTGGCGACATCTCGATAGGGTAGTCCGTAACGAATGTTGGCTGTACGAGATCCTCCTCGCAGTACTGACCGAAGATAGCATCGATAAGCTTGCCCTTACCCATTGTGTCGTCAATCTCAACATTTAGGCGCTTACATGCCTCACGCAACTGCTCCTCGCTTTGGCCAGTGATGTCGTAGCCTGTCTTCTCACGGATTGCGTCGGTCATTGTCACACGCTTAAATGGTGCCTTGAACGATATTGTGCGACCGTCGAGCACCACGTCGGTAGTGCCATTTACGGCCATTGCCACACGCTCCAACATCTGCTCTGTGAACTCCTGCATCCAGATATAGTCCTTGTATGCTACGTAGATCTCCATACAAGTAAACTCTGGGTTGTGTGTGCGGTCCATACCCTCGTTACGGAAGTTCTTACCGAACTCGTAAACACCATCGAAGCCACCTACGATAAGACGCTTGAGGTATAGCTCGGTAGCTATTCGCATGTAGAAGTCGATATCAAGAGCGTTGTGGTGTGTGATGAATGGACGTGCCGCAGCACCACCAGGAATAGGCTGCAAAATAGGAGTCTCCACCTCGAGGTAGCCACGCTCGTTGAAGAAGTCACGCATTGTCTGCATGATCTTAGCACGCTTCACGAATGTATCTTTCACGTGTGGGTTAACTACCAAGTCGAGGTAGCGCTGGCGGTAGCGCACCTCAGGATCGGTGAGTGCGTCGAACATCTGACCGTCCTTCTGCTTAACAACAGGTAGTGGACGTACCGACTTCGAGATAACGGTAAACTTACGGCAGTGTACCGACAACTCGCCAGTGTTTGTGAGGAAGGCAAAGCCCTCTACGCCGATGAAGTCACCAATGTCGAGGAGCTTCTTGAATACGGTGTTGTAGAGTGTTGGGTCGCCCTCTGGGCAGATGTCGTCACGACGGATATATACCTGAATGCGGCCTGTCGAGTCCTGAAGCTCGAAGAATGATGCTGAGCCCATGATGCGGCGGCTCATGATACGACCGGCGATAGCTACCTCCTGATAGTTGCCCTTCTCCGAAGAGTAGTTCTCGGCAATCTCCTTTGCTGTTGCGTTAACCTCGAAACGTGCTGCGGGGTATGGCTCGATGCCCAACTCACGCAACGCATTTAGCGACTGACGGCGCAAAACTTCCTGTTCACTTAGTTCAATCATAATCTATATTGTTTTTAAGTTACTTTCGATACAAAGCGCAAAGTTACAAAACAAAAGTGACTCCCGCAATTTTATTTTATAAAATTTAGAAAATACCTCAAATAAGCGTTGCGAATGCCACACTTTTTACAGCTCTTGTTTTCCCTTTCATTTTAATTTCGTATCTTTGTGAAAATAATTTTTTACGATGAGAACTCTACGACTATTTTTGGTGGTTTTTGCCACTCTTATCTCTGCCGTTTCACTCTCGGCACAAAACAACAATATCACCCCTGTGCCTGTTCGTTTTAATGGTGGCACGTGTTCCGATAGTGGCTGCTTGCCTGCTATGCCATTCGACTTTTCGCAGCTCACTTCGCTCTATATAAAAGGCGCTAAGGGTGCTGACTTAGAACGTCTTGAGTCGGCTGCTAAGGCTACGGGCCTTAATCTCAAGCGTGTTAAGCGAGATTCAGCTACCTCTTGCCTAAATATCTTTATCAACCCCGATAGCATGCCCTTTGACGAGGGCTATGCAATAGTTACCTCGGAGCACTGCGTTCATATCACGGCACGCAGCTCGGCAGGTGCTTTCTACGCCTTGCAGACCGTGCGCCAGTTGGTCGAGAGTGGCGAGTGGCTGACAGGAGCTATTGTCGACTATCCACGCTTCGAGTATCGTGGTGTGCTCATCGACATATCACGTCACTTCCGCACGATGGATTTCCTTAAGCGTCAGATAGATATGATGGCACGTGTGAAGCTCAACCGTCTACATCTTCACCTCACCGATGCTGCTGGCTGGCGCCTACAAATTGACTCATACCCACGCCTCACGAGCTATGCTGCATGGCGCACGCCTCACGACTGGAAGAGCTGGTGGCAGGGTGGTCGCACATTCCTCGACGAGGGCACGGAGGGTGCTTCGGGCGGCTACCTTACGAAGGCTGAGGCTCGTGAGTTGGTTGAGTATGCTGCCGACCGCTACATTACTATAATCCCTGAGATTGAGATGCCTGGCCACTCCGACGAGGTGCTGGCAGCCTATCCCGAGCTAAAGTGTACGCATAACCCTGATAATCAGGGCGAGTTGTGCATCGGTAAGGAGGCTACCTTCGAGATGATGCAGGCGATATTGGACGAGGTTATCGAGATCTTCCCATCGGAGTATATACATATAGGTGGCGACGAGGCGTCGAAGGAGAATTGGAAGCTCTGTGAGGACTGCCAGCGCCGTATGCGCGAGGAGGGATTGGAGTCTGTCGACGAGCTGCAGAGCTATATGATTCGCCGCATGGAGCAGTATCTCAACTCTAAGGGTCGCCAGATTATCGGCTGGGACGAGATATTGGAGGGTGGCCTTGCCCCTAACGCTACCGTCATGTCGTGGCGTGGCGAGGAGGGTGGCAGAACGGCTGCTGCTGCGGGTCACAACGTGATTATGTCGCCTCATGGCTACTGCTATATCGATGCTCCGCAGGATGCGCCTTACTCGCAGCCCGAGTCTATCGGTGGCTACTTGCCGCTGGAGAATGTCTATAGCTATGAGCCTATCCCTGAGACTCTTGACGCGGAGGTAGGTAAGTATATCTCGGGCGTTCAGGCTAACCTTTGGGCAGAGTTTATTGTTGAGGATAGCCACTACGAGCATATGCTCTGGCCACGTGCTATTGCCCTTGCCGAGGTGGGCTGGTCGATGCCGAAAAATAAGGATTATGCCGACTTCCGCCGTCGTGCCGTGGCTATTGTCGACCGCATGATTGAGGAGGGATACACCCCCTTCGACCTCAAAAACGAGATTGGCAATCGCCCCGAGTCGCTCACCGATGTCGAGCACTTGGCACTCGGCAAGCCAGTGGAGTATCTCTATCCATCACGCTACTATGCCCCTCAGTATGCCGCTGCGGGCGATGCTACGCTTACCGACGGCAAGCGTGGCACATGGACCTACTCGGATAAGCGCTGGCAGGGCTTCTTGGGTCGTGGCGGTGTCGATGTAATCATTGATCTTGAGGAGGTTATGGACGTGAGCTCTATCGCTGCCGACTTTATTCAGATCTGCGGTCCTGGTGTCTTTATGCCCTGCTTGGTCGAGATTGCCGTGTCGGAAGATGGAGAGAACTATACTAAGATTGCCGACATCGAGTGGGAGGTTATCCTCGACGAGCTACCCTCGTTCAAGACCTTTGGCTGGGAGGGCGAAACCCGTGCCCGCTATATCCGCTACAAGGCTCACCGCAGCAAATATACCGGCTTCTTGTTTGTCGATGAGATAATCATCAAATAAGATAAAAAGTAAGGTGTGCTACGCACGATCTATAATTTTTGAATAATGGTTCCGTTTATTGCTATAATTATTGTTGTGTTAGCCGCAATCATATATCTTATATGTAATGCTATAGGCAAGAAAAAGTATAAGAGTATGTTCGGCGATATTGCCAATGAAGTGTGTTGTGCACTAAACAATTACCATGAGCTGTTTAAGCCATGCAGATTAATTCAAGATGTTGACCTTGAGCAGTTCTTAACACAATATCGAGACTTATTCAATAAAATCACTTTTTTAGAATCTCATAAGAGATTTGAGCAGAGTTTATTTGACGAATATAAAATTACTGATTTACAGCAAGCAGTCAAATGTTTTCAAGAGTATAAAGAAAAATCAAACACTATCTACTTTGCTATTAGTGATATTCAACAGCAAGCACAAGATATATCATCTCGCTTCAAACGTTTGATGTTGCCAAATCACTATTTTACATTCTCTGAGATGCAGGGCTTTAAGGAGTCAATAGAACATCATATTGAATCTGCTAAATTGTTGCACTCTAAATATCAGCAATATATATCAGATAACACCACAAAGGAGGTTATTGATATGATTGTTAATATTGAAGATAATCGCGCAAAACATAATAAAGAGTTTGTTGATGCTGAATTGTCAAAAAACAAAGAATACTTTGATACCGTTCTTGGAAATTATCCATTGGATCCCCAACAGCGAGATTCAATAGTAAAACTTGAGGATAATACTCTTGTTATTGCAAGTGCAGGTAGTGGTAAAACATCTACAATAGTAGGGAAAATAAAGTATCTTGTTGAGAAGCAAAAAGTAGATCCTTCAAAAATTCTATTGTTGACGTACACCAAGAAGGCAGCTATGGAGCTATCTGAACGAGTAAAAGTTGACGGGTTGCTTAGTGGAACTTTTCATGGATTAGCATATAAGATTATTGCGGAAACAACAGGACAAGCACCATCGGTATGTAATGCTGATGTTACATTAAATGTTTTTAGAAAGTTGTTGTCTGAAAAAAACGATTTTTTACAGGCTATAAATTCCTACATTCTTAATTATCAGTCTTTAATGAAGCTTGAGCATGAGTATGACGATGCTTTTGCATATTATGAAGATAGAAAAAAATATGGTATTCAGTCGCTATTCTCTGATATTGATGGGAAACTGATTTTTACCAAAAGTGAAGAGGAAAAGCGAATTTGTACAATTCTCACTAAATGGGGTGTTAAGTTTAGATATGAACAAGATTATCAATTTGACACAAAAACACCTGAGCGTAGGCAGTATAAGCCTGATTTTTCAATCTATTTTAATGATTGTAATGGTAAGAGTAACCGTATTTATTTAGAGCATTTTGCCATTGATGCAGATGGCTGTGTTCCTATGTGGTTTGGCGATGGCTGTAAGGGCGGTTGGGGAGCAGCGAATAAAAAGTATAATGATGGAATATCATGGAAGCGAAATTTGCATAGATCGAATGGTACGATACTGATAGAGACAACAAGTGCTCAATTTCATGATGGAACAATAGAGTCTGTTTTAAAGCAGGCTTTAACTCGCCATGGAGTGCAAATTGTGGAGCGCACAGATTCTGAGTTGTACGATATATTGGTTAGTCGTAATCGTCAGCTCGAAAAGACGGTCTTTACATTGATTACTTCGTTTGTAACATTGATGAAAGCAAATGAGAAGAGTATAGATGAACTTATCAATAGTCTT
>JAEIGA010010090.1_pt1 | contig 14308 bp, 22 predicted proteins | sample 9270691 | NCBI WGS metagenome assembly JAEIGA01 (sample SAMN17057246, study PRJNA624740) | gut metagenome | biome: biome; isolation source: fecal sample | host: Bos grunniens | place: China: Xizang | collected 2019 | reverse complement strand
GTACTATGACATTGGACGCGCCGGCCTCCCCAGGATTCGCCGCTCTCTTGACTCTCTCGGTCATAGTACTATAGTCCTATATACAACGTCAGACAAATAGGCTTATACTGAACTTGGCACTACTATAACTTGTCACAGGGCCTCAGGCCCGGAAGGGAGAACCAAGATGTTAATAAAGGATAACTTAGGCTTCTTATATAAGATAGCCAACTTCGAGCGTACAGCTCAGGGCAATAACCGCTATGACGCGATAGAGATAGCCTCAGGCGCTCATATGACGCTTTATGACTGCGAAGGGCTCACGATCGTAGACGTAGACACAGAGAAAGAGTTTAATGAGGGCGTATCATATGTCCCTACAATCTTATTGGAGGCGATATAATGATAACCAGAGTCCTTATAGGCCTGATAGTCTTAGGCAGCTACTTAGCAATTCACTACTTTATAACGGAGGATCAAAATGAATATGACGAAGAAGACACTTGATAAGCGCGTCACTATCCGGATCAGCACCGACCAGCTCGAAGATCTGCACGAAAGAGCTGCGTACTACTCCGTCCCGGTTGGAGATATCATCCGGACAGCGATAGACATGTACCTTGAAGAGGAGGCGGAGTATGAATGATAGAATAGTATATTGTAGTCCCAACGGCTACACCGGTATCCTTTATGGCAAGAGTTCAATGGCTATTGAGGATCCGGACGGGCATATAGTATTACATAGCGGACGCAGAACCCTAACACGCGCGAAGAGCTTAAGTCTATTGTAGATAGCTTTCCTGACTTTATAAAAATGTTAGAGGAGGTTAGAGATGAATAATATACTAACTCCATTAGAGTTTATGGATATCCCCGGCTCTAACGCGGATACTACTAAGGCCTATCTTGACCTCTGGGAGTATACACAAACGATACTGAAGAGACTCCAGGAGTCTGAGTATGAACGATTTAAGACGGGAGGTGAACAGTTATGTCTAAAGAACAGGTACTAATTAAACATATTCAAGACTATCTTGATAGCGGTATGTATAAATACGAAGCCTGTTATCTCAATAAAGAAGATTTAAAGCTGATTATTAAAGCATTGAAGCAAATAGACACGTTCAACCAAGATAAGGAGGGCAACCATGTATATTAACTCAACTATATTTGCTGTACCCTGCCGCGACGGTGCGAAGGTCTCAATGTCTTTTGTAAGAGGTAACTACGGAAAGCTCATAGGTAAAATTATCGTAAAGCATCCGAACGGAGAGATTACTTATAGCTATGCCCGGAAGTTTTTTAAGGCTCTTCTTGCGGAGGGTGCTAATCATGGAGGCTTTATATGGCAACATTCAAAGAAGTAATGAAAACCAATTATAACAGTAAGATGTACTCGGTAAAGGAGTTACAGGCTGTAAGACGCCAATTAGCCAAAACTGCTAATCAGCGTATGGTACGTTTAGAACAGCATACGTCTTCTGTTACCGGCGAGTCTTATACTTGGGGCGCTCACGAGATCGCTCAAAAATATCTCAAAAAGAAGGGAAGGCGAGGCCGTGAAGGGCAGCTCAGATATAACGAGAAGTCGACAGCGCTAAAGACAAAAAAATCCTTACAAGCAGAGATCAACGAGCTACAAGCCTTCCTTAGAGCGCGAACCTCGAGATACGGCGAGCAGAAAAAGATTGAAGAAATGCGTATAAAAAAATTTGAATCCGGAGAATGGGCGAAAAGACCGGCGGAAAACGAAGGCGAGGAAGACACTTATAACGGTACTAAGCTACATTTTGCCAGTACCAAACAGTTTTATGATTTTCTTTCATCAGACCTTTTTAAAAACTTATCATCGGCTCTCACATCCGAGCAGGTTGTCGAACTCTACGATGCCGCTTCGGTAAAAGAAGAAGGCGACCAGGATAAGGTTGTTAAGATTATGGAAAAAGCCTATAAAGATTTCCAGAAAAAAGAAGTCGGTCAAGGCCAGCTCACAATCCGTCAGATGGAAGATCTATTTGGAGTACGGATAACTTAAGGAGGGGACATGTTCACAGTACCGGTACCAAAGAGAGATAAGACCTCGGAGCTCTATCCGGTCTATACATTGGAAGATTTCCCATGGGATAAAATTAAATCCGTAAAGAAGCTGGTCAACTCACGCGGCCGCAGATCGAAGAACAAGCCAAGATCATATATGCTGGACTTCGGAGCTTTTGATATAGAGACAACAACTATCAAATATCCGAAGCCCGGCGTATCTGAAAAGTTTATCTTTAAGGGGTATATGTATCACTGGCAGCTATGCCTTGGAGGATATGTTATAACTGGTCGGTATTGGGAAGAGCTGCACACATTCTTAGATGAATGTAAGAAGCGCTTTAAACTGGATCATGATAACAGACTCATATTATATGTGCATAACTTAGCTTTTGAGCACCAGTTTTTATATCTCTTCCTGCGAGACTGGTACGGAGACGCCTCTATTAATATCTTTGCTACAGATAAGCGTAAACCTATCTATGTTGTAGCAGATTTCATAGAGTTTCGCTGCAGCTACCGTCTCACAAATATGAGCTTAGAAAAAGCCTGTTTTAATGAAGGCGGTAATAACTACCTTAAAGCGGCCGGAGATCTTGACTATCATATCCGAAGAACGGCGAAGACCAAGCTTACAGAGACCGAAACCGGCTACTGTGTCGCCGACGTTGTAAGTCTTTATCACATGGTCTTAGCAAAGCTGGCCAACGAGTCGGATACGTTGGATAGCATCCCCTTAACAAATACCGGATATATAAGAAGGGATACAAGAAAAGCTTGCAGACTGATAAAAGGCTATCATGCCTGGTTTAAAAAGTTTAAACACGGCGAGGTTTTATATAACTTAATGCTCGCCTGCGCCAGAGGCGGAGATACTCATACCAATAGATTTATAGCCGGCGTTATCTTGGAGCTCTTAGACAGTTTGGATATGCAAAGCTGTTACCCGGCTGTTATGATGGAGTGTAAATATCCGATGACTCCCTTCTCCTGTTATGGTAAGCCCAGAGATAAAGACGACTTCGATAGGCTGGTTAATAAATATGCTTGTATGTTTACTGTTACCTTTGAAGGGCTCGAGGTTAAGAAGAATATAACAGACCCATACGTGCCATTTGATAAAGCTATCAAATTCCATAATTGCATAAAAGATAATGGAAGGATCCTCTCGGCTGATATCTTCCAGATGGCTGTTACTGATATTGACTGGTCGATCATCAAAGAATGTTATAAATGGAAAGAGCTTTATATAGGCGATATATGGATATCGGAATATGGATATCTTCCTAAACCGATCCGGGATACTGTTATGAAATTCTATAAGATGAAATGCGAACTCAAGTACCAGATCAAACACGCAAAGACTCAGGAAGAAAAAGAAAATCTTCAATATCTCTATGCTAAGAGCAAAAACCGTTTAAATTCAATATTCGGTATGTGCTTCACTAAGCCGGTTAAGGATACAATTAAACAGGATGTTACTACCGGTGAATGGTATGTAGAGAAGGCCGACGTTGAAAAGGAGCTGGCAAAATATTACAATAGCCGTAACAGCTTCCTGTATTTTCCTTGGGGAATTTGGACGACAGCTCACAGCCGCCGCAGGTTGTATGATATGATAACGATAGTCAATAATAACTCGGAATATTCGCATTGTTATAACGATACTGACTCGGTTAAGGCTATGAATGTAGATATGAAGCTGATAGATGCTTATAATGCTAAGATCATAGAGCTGGCTGAGAAGACCGGCGCTTATTGTGACGTAGGCGGCGAAAGATTTTACCTTGGAGTCTTCGAGAAGGAAAATAAAGAACCGATAAAACGCTTCTGTACTCTGGGAGCTAAAAAGTATTGTTACGAAGATGAGGACGGTTTACATTTAACAGTATCCGGCGTTAATAAGAAGTTAGGCGCTAAGGAGCTGGGAAGTATTGAAAATTTTAAAGAAGGTTTTATCTTCCATGAGTCCGGCGGTCTTAACCTTCATTATAATGACGAGACCAAGATACAGACAATAGAGATAGACGGATGTAAGATGTCGACCGGATCTAATATTGGAATGGAAGAAAGTACTTATACACTTATGATAACTGACGAGTACCGACAGCTCATTAATAACTGTAAGAATGTCGGGCTCGAGTTATAAACTATCAACAATTAATATGTAAGGGCAAGGCCCGGAAAGGACGCATTATGAAAAAACCTAAAACCGTAGCAAAAGGAAGCACAGCAGAAGTATTAAAGATGGACTCTTACAATGTAAGGCGCGCTAACATGGTCGGCGATACTGTCTTCTTTGACCTCGACATTAACGGTATAACCGTTTATGGCTGTAAGGTTGCAGAAGGAAAGAACGGGGACTTTATTTCTCTCCCCAGTAGAAAGGGCAAGGATGATAAGTATTATTCAATCGTTTACTTCAGGCTCTCAGACGAAGACCAGAAGATAATTCTTGACACCGTCGAGAAAGTATTAAATAATTAATTTGTAGAAAGATGTACCTCATCAAAGAAAGAGCTCCGGCTGTCCAAGCCGGGGCTCTTTCTCGATAGTGAATATATTAGAAAAGGCGAACCAAAATGAAAAGTAGCTATATTAAAAGGGATCCATGGCTGGTCGAGCCTTGCCGCACGTCTTCCGGACGCTGACCTCTACGGCGGATCCCTAACTCAATAATAACCTTATCGGATTATAATATCAAGTATCTTTTGTTTGAGATCATACGACTCGAAGGTTAAACGCTGGTTAGTAAAGTACGGTATCAGCTTTAAGCCGTATATAGACATAAAGCGCCTTACGTCCTGTTCATGATCCGGATTAAATACAGGGCATTTAGTCGGAGCGTATGATACATGAAACTCTTTAGCGCCCTTCTTTTTATAGATATAAGCGTCTCCCAAAGCCGCGACAGGTTGATAACCGACGAGCTTCTTATAACAGATAAGACTAAAGTCGTTATAAGCGAACTTGTTACCAAGAGCCATGTCAGCGAAGTTAGTACCGGCAGTTAGCTTATATAAAGCTGTCTGTTTCTTAGCTTCCAGAAAAGCGTCGGAAGGTTCCAAGAGGTGAACAGCCAAACCCCTGTCTTTAAACCATTTATCCGGTAAACCTCTATCTATCATCTTCTCTACTTCATTCACGATGCCCAGCTCGATCATGATAGGATTGTAGATATTATTAGAGTTTGCAAGGAGCCAGAAGCGACACGGATCTTTACCTTTTAACTCCCTGTTTCGGTTAATGGTCTCGACTGCATTAAGAAAAGCCGCACCTTCTGCCTTCATTTTCCTAACATGAAGCTCCGGTATAAACTCATCATAATATACGTCTTTTACATCTGAAAAGTTTACGCCTCGGATACCGGCCAGTGTAGAAAGGGCTACGCCGTAGCCGACCGGAGCACCTTCGTAAGTAAACTCATCATTATTATAAACGCGACGGTAGACTCCGAGCCTCTTCTTTATAATCGGTTTAAAGCCAAAATTAGTGTTGTGATCGTCGTTAATGGGGTTAAATGGGTTGGCTCCTTCGCCGTTCTGGTTATCCGCCAATAGGTCAAGCTCGTCTTGTGTCCGGCGCATATAAATAAAATGATCGGTTGAATCTATGACAGCGTGCTTAAGGGCGCTGTATGTTTTTCCGGTACCTCTTCCTCCGATAAATATCTGGAAAGGGTAATCCCTCGAATAATAATCCCAAACATTAATATATTCCATAGTTGCCTCCGAGTTGCCCGGGAGTTGCCCGGGAGTTGCCCGGGAGTTGCCCGGGCCTTTCCTGGGATATTCCTGGGATTGGATTTTACTCTTCCTCTTCAGGATCCTTAAACACTTCGCGCTTTATATATCTCGCGTCTTCAGTCATACATACGACCGAATGAACAGGAAGATCTGAGATAGCGGCAGCTGCACAAACTGTAAAAAACTTATTAAGTGCTACCTTTTTATCGTCAAACTCTGTGACGATATTGCCAACTGTTCCGTTAGCCTGTTTCTGAATTTCAATAACTAAAAACTTCATATAACTACCTCCTCTTTATTAAGGCCAACTATCTTCTTTGATAGTTGCGCCAAGGTTTCCGCTGATCGACCTGCCCAAACCGCCGACTACATTGCAATCAGGAATAGCTCCCAAGTCCGTAAGATACTTATCAATCATATTTTCGCGTATGAAAATATAGCTTGTGTATGAGCTATGGATAGCACCAAAGTTATAAATACCCTGAGTAAGTCCATGAGCATATACTAAGTTACCCTTAAACCATATTCTATCTGCCCATGTACAATTCAGGATCCTCTTACCGTTCATGATATAGCAGTCGCAGATATGTATATCTCCGACATAGCAGTCTGTAACGTCTACCCTATTTGTATGATCTTCATCCGGGCCCAGACTGGCGAGATATGTATTGGTGAATACAAATAAGTCGTTACCGTTTATCTGGTCGAAAGCGCAGCTATTAAACCAGATATCACAAGCTTTAATGTGATTAGACATAGTAAAGTCAATATAAGTATTCATTGTTACCGGGCTGTTTACGTTCTTATAGAAATCGCAGTCGTCGAAGTGTATACCGGATATTCTACCATTGGTCACAGCTCCTCCGGTATGTACCTTAATACCGGCAGCTCCGTTAAATTCGCAGCCGATAAACTTAAGATCGTCTACTCTGGGGTTAACGTCGCTCATGTCGAAGCAGAGACACTCCTCTTTGATAAAGTCCGCAGTACATCCGATAAATTCCATATGCCTGCAACTAAGGAAGTGAAAGGCTCTGTTAAAATATCTAACAGCTACATTCTTAAACATAGTAAAGCCGCCTTCAGTGTTCATCTGACCGTTAGCGTTATTACCGAAGACAATACCGTCCATGCCATTATACTGGGTGCCGCCCTTACAGATGAACGTCATATCGTAGAGCTCAAAATCGAGCCACTGCTCATTTACGCTGTTACGCTCTCCGAAGATAACCATACCGTGACAGTGATCCGCAGCAATACGAGCGCAATTACCATAAATAACCAGCTTGTTAAAGCGGTCTCTGTTATCATGTCCTTCGTTTTCCTTAAGCTCTACTACCAGGGGAGACTTAATATAGTAAAGATCCGAGTCAAACACAAGAGCTTTGTGCTGGTCAGCTGCGGCTCTTATAGCAGCATTGATATAAGGAGCATTATCATCCAGAGAAGGATCCGCGCCGAAGTCTCTTACAAACAGGAGGCTATCTCTCAAACTGTTATCCCTTATCTTAAGCGTCTCGGTAGTTCCGTCCGATTCAATCATTTTAATATTTCTAACAAAAGGTCTCATTATCTCACCTCCTTATGCCTTGGAATAAAGCATAACTATCGTTATCTCTGTAATAGTTACGTTTGATGTATTTTTAGCAGTTAAATATACATTGTTATAACAGTTTGCGCTTAAGGTGTAGAAGCTTCCGAAAGCGTCTTTACCGTATGCATCTATTGCTACAACGTCAGTAAAACTCTGCTGTTCGGTAAAGGTGTAAATCGTGTTAGACGCTACCGAGAGACCTGACTCTCTTATCACTCTGCGATATAACGTAGCTCCTGTCAAAGAATTAGACTGTGTTGTGATAATCTGCTCATTACTGTTATATGCGTTTGATCTTCTGACGCTTCCTATCGTGGCCAGTGAGCTGTTACCATCGGAAGCAGCATAACCGGACGCTACTATTGCCGTTGCACCTGTACCCAGTCCCAAGTTAGTCCTGGCTGTAGAAGCATCTGTTAAGTTACTGAGCGTCTGATCTGCTGCGTTAGGATCCTCAAGAGCTCTCTCGGTTCCGTTCAATACGAACTTATCAATATGACCGTCGGTATTCACCTCAGGGTAGAGCGTTAAGCTGTCCCATACCTTAACGTACTTTGTCTCAGGAAGATCTCCGGCTGCGTAAGGCTCAACATATAAGATTCTATATCTTACATAGTCATAGAGGTCAGTACCTCCGGAGTGATAGATAGCTACCTTAAGATATACATAGGCGTCCGTAGGTGTAGATACTACCAGCATTTCATCGATATCTGACCACTGAGCCGGAAGACCATCATATTTAAAGTTCTGCCATGTAGGAGCTTCTGAGAGGTTTGAAATATGGATAGCGTTGAGAGGATAATTATCATCCGTCTCGACTACAATATCGTCTCCTGAGACGCTGGCCGTAACCTCTACACCGTAAGGCGCGCCGGTGACACCAGACACTTTCTGATTCATATATAAGTCTGTGCATCCGGCCGGGAGCTCAAAGTCTGTCACATGGAAAGCCGGAACCTGTCCGGAGACGATAGCATCCCAGACCGCTTTAGCTGTGGGAATATGGTCGTCGTCGCTATCTGAGTCTACGGTAGGTACTACCTGCGACTGCTGTACTGCGTTAGCGTCGTCCGCGTCGTAGATCTCTCCAAATAAATCAATCCCTGTAAAATCTGCCATTATATACCCTCCTCTCTTCTTATTACTATGCGCTGAGTGTCTTCATCATAGTATATGATGAGCTCCCCAGCACCCTCTCCGGGTGTGATAGAATACATGTTTATAGTTTCTGTGTCTGCATCATACTCGGCCCGGAAAAACATACGCTCGATAACTTCCCTAACTAACTCATTAAGGTTATCGGCGAGCCAGTCCTTCAGGGTCTTCATTTCATTACTGACGCGTTTAACCTCTGCGAGCTCCCAGTCGTTATTATGCCGGTTGGGATCTACGTATGGGTATTCGTAATTAAATGCCATGGCTTACCCTCCTTTAATAGATTTGGTAAATAAATTCCCTTTCAAACAATCGCGCGATTGTCTTCGCCAGGTCTGTTGATGAGCGGAGCCGTATCTCTTCGTTAATCATCTGTGCGTTTGTAGTTACGCCGATGTTACCATGAGCTCTAATCTTGATAGTCTCATCCTCGCCGCTATTGTAATAGGTTGTAGACGTATCTTTCCCTTTGTTCTGGGTATGCGTTCCGCTGGCATATGTAACAGTATTAGAGTCTAACGGGCTCGTCGTATTCTTTTCCGCGTTGGAATACGCTGAGCTGTCAAACGCTGATACCTGGCGCTCGTTTGTTATTGATCCGGAGTTGGCGCTTGTGTCCTGGCCGTCTCTGGTCACGTCGGAACCGGTTCCGGCGTTAAATAAGTTCTGGTCATTACCGCGCCTGTCCTTCTTATTAATATGCTCTTCGGTGCGGTCATAGTTTTCATTAGGAACATACTCAGCGTAGAGCGCGTCATAGAGCATCTTAAAATTATAGTAGTTCCTGTGCGACCAAATACCAAAGTCTTCCTTTAAGAATACCGGTTGCTGGTTATAAGGGAGAAGGTCACCGCAGTCCTTAAGGATAGTTCTTATGACTATAGTACGGTCTATCTCCGGAATAAATTCCATATTATCAAATATGGTAGGATCGTATTTATAGAAGCCCCAAAGTGATATCATGCTACTACCTCCCTTCTGCTTACCTCTTCTGCCGTAGGATCATCATAATTATAGTTGAGCTCTACGGTGAGATTAAGCCCGGATATCTTATTAATCTTCTCAAAGCTCGAACGGATATTATCGAAGATGATAGATATGATAGCGCTGGTCTCGTCGTTATTCTCAGAGACTTCCTGGCTATTAAGGCGTTCTTTTTTATCATAGTTAGCATTCCTGATACCGATCTCAGTAAGAAACTCATTAACTATAGCTCTTCTGGTCTCCAGAAGCTTATCCGCAATATAGTTAGTAGCTACTCCGGGGAAGAATGTAGCTATCTCTCCGTCGTCTACCAGAGACTTATTTACGGCTACGAAAGGTTTTCCTGTAGTAGCCTCAGCGTATGCCGTCTTTAAAGTATCAGCTTCCTTTTTATCGTTGGCCTTCAGTAAGACGGTTACATTACTATTCATAAGGTTAACGTCTACCGACCTGTCGACGCTGGCCAGCTTCTCCGCATAATGAGTTACCAGGTCGTCAATTCCGAAGTAATCGTCGAAGATCTTAACTATGCCGCAGTTTACTCCAACGATACCGGTCTTTCTTTCCTTTATAAACTGGTTATATATCTGTATTATCTCCGGGTTATAATTAATATTTATCTTCTCGACGCTATAAGGCTGGTCAACCCAACCAAATTCATTGGTATATATGACTGCCATAGATCCCCAATGGAATAATAGATATCGGAAATAATTTAAATCCCAGTTATCCGGGAGTCCAAACTTAAGCGTTGAGTAGACTTTATTGTAAAGATACCGCTTGTAATACTGAGTAGCGTTATTATAGCGGCCTTTTACTTCGGATGGCTGCATATTCCATTCGCTAATCATGTTTTGCGCTTGATACGTCCATGGACTACTCATAGTAAAAACCTCCTTCCAAGTATGATTTTATCGTAGCTTTTTCGGCTAAGGTTGCCTCACAGTCAACGTCACCTTCTGCTACCTGAATGAAGCCGGGGATAGTTGAGAGCGTTTTGATCTGACATAAAGGCCGACCTAAACGAGCGTTATCCTCGTCAACTATCTCCATGAATGTAGCGACTAAACTCCAGCTTTCTTGAAGAGCCGCGAAGCTACCATCTGCACCTGTACTGGTTGGAGTACCCTGAACCGCTTCGGCCATATCTACGATACCATTAGCAGCTCTTCCTGCCGAGTCGATAGCTCCGGATACATTTAACTTGATACCTGACTGTACAGCTCCGGCTGCTCCTGCTGCTATATCAGTAGTCGCATTAATAAACTGATGCGCGTTAGAGTATATCTGATCGAGTCCTACATCTACGCCTATCTTTGCGTGATAGTGCATCTCCCAGCTTCCGCAGGTGACAAGCATCGTACCGTCTCCGGTGATGTTGTCCTGGTAAAAATGACAGATGAGGTTAGTCGCCTCCTGAGCGACGTCTGCGGGAATTTCAATAGCTCCAAAAGGCCCGGCGTTAAGCTGTAAGCGTCTGTAAGGTGCAGCATTTAACCATTTACCCCTACTAATCTGAGGGTGATCCGGAAGAGCGACCGTTATACTGTGATTTATATCTACAGTTACCTCTCCTGTTACAGGCTGTACGCTGTGAGTTGTATCCCAGAAACCGAGATATAAAGGTTCGGCAGCTCCAAAGGGAGGAGTAAACGGGAGCCATGTACATTTCTTTATCCATTGAAGGGGATTTGAAATAGTCTTAGCTAAGAGAGATATGTCCGGATCCGTTACGCCGCTTAGATCCGTCTCAATAGTTGCTATTAAATCGTCAATGATATTGTTAAAGGTTGACTTAGTAACGACATAATAAGTAGTTGAGCCTCCGACCGCGGAAGCGTTACCACTGTCTGCGATGACTCCAAAAACGTAGACTCCCTGGTAAGGGTTCCATGGCCTGGTGACGCTTGTCTTTGATACTGTAAATTTTGATTTACCCGGATAAATACTATCTCTAACGTAAAGATCTGAGCTGTGAGAGCTTCTAAGTACATACGTCGTGAAGTTTCCGATCGAGGTCTTCCAGGAAGCCAGAGCATCTATCTCGAGCTCTACTTCCCATAGCCCATCTCTCCAAGTCCATTCATGGACGTAGTAATATCTTCCAAAGTCTCCGATATATGCATAGTTATATGTAGGCCTGCTCGCGGACTGAAGTCTTATGTTCGGATGTGTAAGGGAGCTCGTCTCTTTAAGGACTACCGTCGCCTGGGTTCCGGTTGAGGTTACTACCTTTGTCGAGTTAAGTCTTTTTGTGAAGTTATAGAATGTTATATTCATAGCTACACCTTCTTTAACTTTCCGGACTTTGCGAGGTTAATGAGCTTGTTATTTTGTGCTGCGGTTCCGGTATATTTCTTTATGCCGTTTGCAATAGCTATAGGTATTCTTTTCTTCCAGGGCTTATCTGCAAGATAATCATAGTCGGCTGTCGCCTGAATTGCTTCCATGACTTCGTCTATCCTGGGAGAGTCTCCGGTATATTTAGGATAGTAAACATTTACTTCGCTATCCTGTGCTTTTTCCCTGAAGAGATTAAGCTCTGCGCATCTTCTGGTATAGAGTCCTTTATTAAAGAGTCCTCCGGCATTTACATATTTAAGCCAGCAGCTTTCAATTTGACCAATAGTTCTGGTTCCATGAGCTAAGAGCTGGCTCAGGTTGCCGGTTCCGCAATTGTATGTGAAGGATACCAGGGCGCTGAACTGGTTCTCATTAAAGCTATATCTATCGAGATATATATCTACTGCTTTCTCATATTTATTAAGATCCTCTTCGAGATATCTATCTGCTTGAGCCTGGGTTATTTTATCGCCCTTATTAACTCCGGTGTGATGACCGTAGCCAATCGAATAACCGTTTACATCCCAGTAAGCGGTTAGCTTACAGCCTTCAAACCTTTTAATAAGGGCGATACCTTTACTATTTATTTTCAAGATACCGCCCTCCTCTCTACTTAATCGTCTGCGTCTAACTTAGACACGAGACGAGTAATAGCAAGCTGAAGCTCGCTTATGGCCGAAGTGTTGGCCTTAAGCTGCTCGTTTGTAGTTTTCATAATAAAGAAGCACATTACTATAGGAAATCCTAACGCTGATACAGCGCTCATGATATCATTGAATTCCATATGCGCCTCCTCTATGCTCCGAGATAGAAGAGAATACCGTTCTCGGTGTAATCAGTATAGCTTGAGAATCTCCAATGATAATAGAGATTGTTATAGCCGCCAGCGCTGTTAAACGGTGTCACTGAGCTGTAATCAAACTGAGGCGATACTCCGATAGCCTCATCGTCAAAGAGAACTCCCAATACGAAGTCAAGAGATACAGCGCTCGAGTCTGCTGACTGGCCGGTAGATGTATCAAGGATATTGGCCTTGGAAATATCGACGCTCTCAGGGCTATCCTGTGACTGCCAGAAGTTAACGCCTTCAAACTCTCCGATATTAAGATACTCAGGATTGAAGAGCGTTGAGTATACTTCGGTCTTCATCTTTGTAAAGATAGGCGAATACATAATCATCTTCTGACGATCCTTGGGAGTATGTCTGAGGATAGGAGCATATCCGGAAATGGAAGCATGATAATTAGCTGTATAGTCTGTCATTCTATCGGAATATACTTTGATAGTTGATGCTACAAACTTCATGAAGCCTTCGATATGAGTCTCAGACAAACACTCGGATCTTGTGAGAGCAGGTGTAAAGCCCTGATCGGCGTTATATGCTGCTACAAGGTCGATAGCCTGGGACATATCATAGAGACCGGCGATATAGTTAAGAAGAGTAGTGCGAGCCTTCTCTTCATTAGCGAGCTCGATCTCATTACCAAACTCTACCATAATAGAGTCGATGAAGCGTATAAACTCGTCCTCAGAACTGAAGGCAAGAGAGAGCTGGTCTCTATATCTGGTGATATGCTTCTGAAGCTTCTTAGTGCCGTAGAAATTAAGCTGCATAACCTTAGGGTTCTTAATTGAATACATATCAATAGAGCCGCCGTCTGCAAGCTGTGTTGCGTTAATATCTGTGTTGTAATCCTGAGTCTCTTCGGTCTCAGTGTAAAGATTCACGATCTTTCTAACCTGAGCGCCCCAACGTCTCTGTGTACGATAGAGACTCTTAAGCTTGCCCTGGTAAGGACGTACTGAAAAGATAGTATCAGCGAGTACAGCGGAAATAGCGTTGAGAGTGTTCTCTGTGCCGGTTCTAAGTAGTGTCTCGCCAACTGTTACGAATGAGCTTGTGTCTGTAGCCGTAAGAGTAGTCTGGCCTGTAGCCTGAGAGGCTATAGAGTTAATGAGGCTATAGACATCAATAGGTGTTAATGTGTTTGCCATGATATGACCTCCTTAGTTTAATCCTGGCCGGTGACTATCGCGGTATAGTGCTCAGCCAATTTCTGGTTAATATCGACCTGAGGCGGAACGTCAATAGCGGCTTGACCTGCGCGTACGGTCTGTAAAAACTCCCTAAACTGGTTCTGATCCAGGACGAAGTTAGCAGGAGCTTTCACATCTTCTTTAGAATCCGGTGTTATAGCCGGTGCTTCAGGCGCCGCCTGCGCCTTAGGCGCTTCCTTAGGCGTAGCTGGCGCCTGATTAGGTGCTGTTAATGCTTCAATGTCAGCCTTGGTATATCCGGCTTCAATGAGTTTCAAGATCTGTTCTAATGTCATACTATTACCTCCTTAATTAAGTAGAGAGTTATTGTTTACGCCTTAAATATATCATTGTTTGACTAATATAGTCAAGACGAGATCAGCTCCGCGCCAGGAGAGGATCCTGGGGAGGCCGGCGCGTCCAATGTCATAGT
>JAEIGA010010089.1_pt1 | contig 14308 bp, 9 predicted proteins | sample 9270691 | NCBI WGS metagenome assembly JAEIGA01 (sample SAMN17057246, study PRJNA624740) | gut metagenome | biome: biome; isolation source: fecal sample | host: Bos grunniens | place: China: Xizang | collected 2019 | reverse complement strand
TTTCAGCCTCCCAGTTGGACAGTTGCTGGGTCTTGGAGATTCGGAAACCTAAAATGATGGCAGACATCTTCTTCACCGCCTTATCTCGTATTCCCCACTCCCATACCATCTTCTGCAGATCAAAAAACTCTGCAGGTTCAAAATGACTCAACTTCTGAAGACCACGGATATCATCATGAATAGCAGCACCCACCTTGATTATCTTCGGAGAAGCGAGCAGATTAGAAAGCCTGCGATGCATGCCTATCTTGTTCAGTCTGAACAGATAAGCTCTATCACTACCGGAAAGCTGAAGCAAAGAGACATCATACCTCGGCTGAGATTGGCTGAAACTCGGGCGTGTTTCGGTATCGAAGCCTATCACCTTCTGCGAACGCAGATAGGCTATCGCCCGGTTGAACTCCGCTCCAACCGACTCAATCACGATTATTTTTCCAGGAAACGAAGCAAATTCGAGCTTCTCAAGCTCCTGGGGCGTAATGCTCTCTACAAACATATTCAAACATTAAAAGAACAACAGTTCCCTGTATTTAGGCAAAGGCCACACTTCATCGTCAATCAGCATCTCAAGATTGTCTGCACTTAGACGCACCTTATCCATCATCTCCTTCACCTGGCGTGAATACATCTTTGCCCTCTGAGCGATATCTTCCACCCTGTTGGCAACCTTTCTTGCCTCTACAAGCGCATCAACGTCTGCAGAAACATTGTTTATATACAAGGAGATCTTCTTCAATGTATCTATTTCAGACGAACAATAAGTCATGTAGTCATCTGCAAAAATCTCCTTTATTCCCTTGATATTCTCAATCAGCACATTCTGATACCTTACTGCAGCCGGAATGACATGATTAAGGCAAATATCACCGATGATACGAGCCTCAATCTGAAGTTTCTTCACATATGTCTCGTTAAGGATCTCGAACCTTGCCTCGACTTCATTCGGTGCAAGAACTCCAAGTTCATCGAACAGCTTCACGGTCTGCGGCTCATGATACACCTCATACGCATCAGGCACATTTGTCACGGCACGAAGTCCTCTGGCAGCAGCCTCAGCCTCCCATTCACGACTGTAGCCGTTGCCCTCAAACATGATAGCCTTTGCATCAGTCACAAAACGACGCACAACTTCCATCACTGCTGAAGACCTGTCTGCACCCGCAGCCTCCAATGCATCAACTGACTGTCTGAATTCTCTAAGGGCCTCAGCGACAATAGTATTCACGACATATACGGCAGACGCGACATTCTGCGATGAACCGACTGCACGGAACTCAAAACGATTACCGGTAAAGGCAAACGGCGACGTTCTGTTGCGGTCTGTATTATCCGGGAATATCTCAGGAATGGAATTGACAATCTTGATTGACTCCTGACTCTCAGCAGATACCTTCACGTCTCTCATCTCCATTATTGACTTGAAAACGCCATAAAGAGTTGATCCTGAGAATACAGACATCACTGCAGGTGGCGCCTCGCCTCCTCCAAGACGGAAGGAGTTACTCAATGTAGCAACTGAAGTCATCAGAAGATAATGATGCTTATGAACAGCCTTCAGCACTGCCGCATAAAATGACAGGAACTGAAGATTCTTTGTAGGTGTCTTGCCTGGAGAAAGCAGATTGACTCCTGTATCTGTAACAACTGACCAGTTGCAGTGCTTACCCGATCCGTTCACACCGTCAAAAGGTTTCTCATGGAAGATAACCTTGAGATGATGCTTCTCGGCAACCTTCTGCATGACGATCATAAGCATCATGTTCTGGTCAATAGCCTTTGTAGCTTCACAGTAAAGCGGAGCACATTCAAACTGGTTTGGCGCTACCTCATTATGTCTTGTCTGCAGGAGAATGCCCAACTTATATGCTTCAGTCTCGAAGTCTTTCATGAATGAACTTACACGTGACGGAATCGCACCGAAATAGTGGTCTTCAAGCTGCTGGTCCTTGGCTGATGTATGACCGACTACAGTCCTACCTGAAAGCATCAGGTCAGGACGAGCATTGTAAAGCGACTCGTCTACAAGGAAATATTCCTGCTCGATACCAAGGTTCACCTTGACCGAACGAACCGATTCATCAAAGAGATTTGCAACTGCTGTAGCAGCTTCGCTCAGGGCGTGCAAAGACTTCAAATTAGGAGCCTTAGTGTCCAGAGCCTCACCGGTATACGATACGAAAACTGAAGGAATACATAAAGTGCCGTCCATCAGGAACACAGGGGAAGAAGGATCCCATGCTGAATATCCTCTTGCCTCAAAAGTATTACGCAATCCGCCATTCGGAAAGCTGGAGGCGTCAGGCTCCTGCTGAACGAGTGCACTACCGTTGAACTTCTCAAAGACATTACCATCCTTGATGGAAATGAACGCTTCATGCTTTTCTGCAGTAGCATCTGTCAAAGGCTGAAAGAGATGAGTATAATGTGTCGCCCCCATCTCCATGGCCCATTTCTTCATACCTTCTGCAATCTCATCTGATACGCTCAGATCCAGTTTTGCACCGAACTTTACTGAAGAAAGAACCGCCTCATATGCTTTTGGGGATATATAGCTGCGCATCTTCTCAAGATCAAGCACATTCTGTCCGAAATATTCGGAAACCGGTCTGTGATCTTCGTAAAAACGCCTGGTCTGGTGGGTTGCGGCCTCATTTAGAGCCCTCTGTCTGAATGTCGCCATATAAAATTTGTCAAGTCGGGCGCAAAGATAATAAATTCAATTGAGAGTTTTCTTGAATTTTCGTATCTTTGCGCGCTGAAACGAAATAAAACGACTTAACTATGGCACATATTTCAGACAATGCCAAGCAGATGCCTGCTTCGGCTATCCGTAAACTGGTTCCCTATGCTGACGCCGCAAAGAAGGAAGGCGTAAAAGTATATCATCTTAACCTTGGTCAGCCAGACATCAAATCCCCTGAATGCGCTCTTGAGGCTATCCGTAAATATTCCGGAGAAAACGTATCATATTCGCATTCAGCAGGACTTCCTGACCTTCGCAAAGGACTCGTAGAGAAATATTATAATAAAATCGGCATCAACATCACTACTGATGAACTCATTACCACTGTTGCCGGCAGTGAAAGTGTGAATCTTTCGCTTTCAATCACCTGTAATCCAGGCGATGAAGTACTTGTACTTGAGCCGTTCTATACAAACTACAATACCTTCGCTTTCCTTAGCGGAGTAACTCTTAAGGCCATCAAGACTGACATCAGAAACGGATTCCAGATTCCTGCAATCGAAGAATTTGAAAAGGCCATCACAGACAAGACCAAAGCTATACTCGTATGTAACCCAGGAAACCCTACAGGTACACAATATTCCAAGGAGAGCATGCTTGCGCTTGGCGAAATCGCCCGCAAACACGACCTTTTCCTCATCTCAGACGAGGTATATAGAGAGTTCTGCTACACAGATGAGCCTCATTTCTCAGCAATGAATATACCTGGACTTGAGCAGAATGTGATTCTTATTGACTCAGTATCAAAAAGATACAATCTCTGCGGAGCACGTGTAGGCTGCATCATCTCCCACAATAAGGAAGTCATGGCAGCAGCAATGAAATTTGCGCAGGCACGTCTCTGTCCACCTGTAATCGGACAGTATGCGGCGATCGGAGCGCTTGACACTCCTGACTCATACTTCGACGCAGTAAAAGAGGAATATATCAAGAGAAGAGACTATATGATAGAAAGACTCAACAATATAGAAGGAGTTTTCACTCCTGTTCCGATGGGTGCATTCTATACTATCGCCGAGCTTCCTGTAGATGATACTGAAAAATTTGCACGATGGATGCTTGAATCTTTCCGTATAAACAACGAGACCACAATGGTGACACCGGCGGCATCATTCTACAAGACTCCAGGAATGGGCTACAACCATGCGCGAATTGCATATGTTCTTGAGGTACCTGAACTCGAAAAAGCGCTCAATATTCTCGAGGCTGGTCTGAAGGCATATCCTGGCAGGACAATCTAAGCAAAATTATACAAAACACCCCAAAAATACGATAAAACATAAATGTTATGACCGATAACATTTATGTTTTATTTGTTTATACCCAGCACTTCCAACACTTTAGGTATAACCAACGAGTAAATATACTCTTCTTCGGTAAAATGAGTGCCATCGTAAAGGGTAAGAGTGTCTCCAAAGTACTTTTTCCAGGTTTTCAGACTCACGATGCGACTTTTCAGATAGTGATCTCGAGTTCCAATGAAGGCGTGAAAATATTCGTCATGACGAAGTGATGCGGCAATCGCATGTCTTCTATGCTGATGATACTTCCTGAGAATTCTGAAGGTAAAGTGCAAAGGCTGTCTGTCGCCTTCTCGCGGACGATACAATCTGTCGAATATCCATGTCACCCCGGGTATCAGCGAAAGCCACGCAAGGACATCAAAATATAAAGGGGCATTGAGAGCTGGAGAAATCAGGATATGAGGCACATCAGGAATCCTCAAAGCATGGAGACTTCCTAATGACTCCCCTATGACCAGCACAGGCTTCAGTTCATCAACCCATCCGCTTATCTGATCAGCTGCAATTTCTGGATCGAAATCATACGTACGGGCAATCACCTGAAGATGCTGAGCGCCTTCGAGAGCATCGTTAAGGATTGACGGTATCCTTGAATCAGAGCCGCCACCCATGCCGTGTATGTATAAAATGTTCTTCATTGCAATTAACCGGATGCAAAATTAAATAAAATTCTCATGCCGTGACTAATTATGACGGTATATGATAAATCATATAAATTTGTTAGATTTGCAAAATGTATGCGTTGAAATAATAATTACTAATATAATTCAATCATGAACATCAAATTCTTACTCTCTGCTGCTGCGGCAGCATTAATGGCAGTCAACGCTACCGCACAGACTGCAGATTATGAGTTCACAACAGTAAAGGAGAATCCTGTAACTTCTATCAAGAACCAGTATCGTTCAGGTACTTGCTGGTGCTTTTCAGCTCTTTCTTTCATCGAGTCAGAGATTCTCAGAACCAAAGGTCTCGAAGTTGACCTTTCTGAGATGTTCGTTGTAGGTAAGTCTTACCGCGATAGAGCTGTCAAATATATTCGCCTTGACGGTCATCTTAACTTCGCAGCTGGAAGTTCATTCGGTGATGTTCTTCACGTTCTTAACGATTATGGTATTGTTCCTCAGACTGAAATGCAGGGACTTAACTATGGAACTGAACTTCCTGAGCACAATGAGCTTGACACAGTTCTCAAGAGCTATGTTGATGCAATCAGAAAAAATCCGAACAAGACTCTTTCTACTGCATGGCTTAACGGATTCGACGGTATCGTAGCTGCGTACCTCGGAGAATATCCTGAGACTTTCACAGTTGACGGAAAGGAGTATACTCCAGAGTCTTACCGCGATGCTCTCGGTTTCGATTATGACAACTATGTAAATATATCTTCGTTCACTCACCACCCTTTCTACGAGCCTTTCGTAATCGAGGTTTGCGACAACTGGAGATGGGACACAGCATACAACCTTCCTATGGACGAAATGATGGAAGTAATGTATAATGCTATTGATAACGGATATACAATCGCATGGGGTTCTGACATAAGCGAGAAAGGCTTTACACGTGACGGTCTTGCAGTAATGCCAGTTGAAAAGAAGAAGGCTGCTGCAGGTTCTGACCAGGAGCGTTGGGTAGGAAAGGCTGCAGAGGACAAAACAGAAGAGGTGAAGGCTGAGCTTCCGGAGGAAATGACAATCACTCAGGAAATGCGTCAGGACGGATATGACCGCAAGACTACTACTGACGACCACGGAATGCACATCTATGGAGTTGCAAAAGATCAGAACGGCAACAAATACTTCATGGTAAAGAACTCATGGGGTGAGGCCGGCAAGTACAAGGGCGTATGGTATGCTTCTGACGCTTTTGTCCGCTATAAGACTCTCAACATCGTCGTTCACAAAGACGCTCTCCCTAAGCATATTGCTAAGAAACTTGGCATCAAATAAAGATGAAGATCATCAAACATATACCGAATACCATCACATCCATGAATCTCCTGTGCGGAATCATGGGTGTGATATTCGCACTCAGCGGAGAACTTGATACAGCGTTCTACCTTATGCTTGCCGGAGCAGCATGTGATTTCTGTGACGGCTTGGCGGCCAGGGTATTGAAGGCATATTCAGAGCTTGGAAAACAACTTGATTCGCTTGCTGACATGGTCAGCTTCGGTGCTCTTCCGGCAATCATGATGTACAAGATCATGCTTGAGAATCATGGAAACACTTTCTTGAGCTATATTCCCCTTCTCATCGCCGTATTCTCAGCATTGAGATTGGCAAAGTTCAATATCGACGAGCGTCAGAGTGAAAATTTCATCGGCCTTGCAACTCCTGCATGCGCAATGGTATGCGGTTCTTTTGCTTGCTATACCTATTGCGAGCCTCAAGGCATCCTGTTCGGCCTGTCATCATCAGTATGGTTCATCCCGGCCTTGTCACTGTTGCTTTCGCTTCTTCTTGTCAGCGAAATACCTATGTTCTCAATGAAGTTCAAGAAAGGTTCGGCAGGAACACCGGTATTCTGGCAGAGAATCATCTTTTTAGGAATCGTTGCAGTAATCAGTGTACTGGTTGCAATTTTCAGACTCAACTGGTCAATGATTCCGCTTGTAACATTCATCGCATATATATTGATGAACGTCGCAGTTTATCTGATTCCTTCAAAATAGTATCGATATAAAATAAAACTGGCTGGCTTTGATGTCATTAGACTAAAAGCCAGCCAGTTTTATTTGTGTCAGGTTGTTTACCTGCCGTATTTTGAACCCATTACAACTGAGATTCCAAAGTGGAGATTCAGTCTCATTGACATCGGCATCATACCTGATGAGAGTCCGACAGAATTGGCGAGATCCTCTCCCAGGAAGCCTTCCCAATCAAGGGAGTCTTCAAGAAGCGGTGCCTCTAACCACGCAAGCGGAAGATAATCGCCTCCGATGAAGAATGAAAGACCCGACTTAGGAGTAAGTTCAAGCATCCATCCCAATGTACCTGATGTGTTCAGGAATGAATAGTTAACGCCGAGTGACAACCACTTCAATGCCTTGAGATTGAATGATGCGGTCAATTCGTTTCTCATATAGCTGTGGCTCAAGCGTCCTGAATACAGAAGTCCGACACTCATGCGGTTCCACATGAATGGAACTTCAAGACCGGCATAGAAGTTCGGCATTGTCGACCTTGAGAAGCTCTTTGATTCCTCCTGCTTCAGATTCACAAGCCCCTGCATATCCTCAGTCACCTTATCAAGTGCTGCCTGAAGCTGCTCATCATCCATCGAATCGATTTCACCAACTCCTGTCCAGTCTACAGATCCTGTTGTACTGAATCTTGAAACTGCATTCTTCTTGTAACGTATACTTCCGAGATCGGTCACAGCTACTGACGCACGGACTCCATTGAAAAAGCCCTCTCTCTCCCATCTGTATTCAGCTCCAAGATCGAACGAATAACCGAAGCCGGCAAGAACCTTATTTGAAAGCATCCTATTGAGATCGAACTCGGCAGACGGCATCATATCTTCAGTCTGTTCCATCTGCAATCCGTTGAGCGCGATATCAAGATAGCCTTCAGTTGTTATATTCCACTTCTCCTTTGATGTATTGAGACGGACATTCTCAAGATTGAGTCCAGCATATGCCATAGGCGCAATTGCACGAACCTTGACACCAACTCTTAGACCATCGATGATATCACGTGAATATCCGAGTGATGCCTGTACCGATGCAGAGCCATACATATTGAAATTGGCAATGTTCATGCTCTGTGACTGAGTTCCTGTTCCCTTCTTGATAAAATAAAACAGATCGGAAGGTAGGTCAACATCGAAAATAGTTCTGATATCGAGATTGAAGGTCCAGTATGAGTGCTGCTTTGTGAAGAATCCGAAGCTCAATAGATTAGTATTATAGTCCACATCAAAATGCGGATGTTTCGGGAAATTCTTCTCAAACTGTTCAAATGACACATCAGGATGGAGGAATGTAAGCAATTCACCATTCTGCGGATACAGGAATGACTGCGCATCCAGATTTGTCACCATTCCAAAGCCCATAGTACCAAGCATAGGAAGCTGGAAATAATTCGAGCGTGGAGTAAAGGCAGGATTCATCCTGTGTCTGTTCACGGAATTATCCATGAAGTAGCTTCCTTTTAGAGCCTGTGCTCCTGCAATCAATGGCATCAGGAGCAGAATAACCGCAATTGTTATATATCTTTTCATAATTTCAGGTTATTTGCAATTCTTAATTTTCCTCCTCCATCATCTGTCCAAGGTCAAGTCTGATTCCTTCAGGAACAAGAGCCTGGAGAGAAGCCTGAATAAATGTCTCTTCTGTAATCGGAACGCCAGGTACCTGACCTGAAGACACTCTGAAATTAAGTCTCAATGCGTTGATACTTTCTACATTGGCATTCTTCTTTACTCCGACAACAATATTCAATGGAGTTGTCACAGGAGCGCCATTCTCATCACATGAGTTAATCAGCTGATGGCCAGCCTCTTCCAACATATCTACGACATTTCCATTAGAATCAATGAAATCATAAGTAAGTTCAAGCTCCAAAGGAAGCGAACTTGTTATTTCACCTGTCAGTCCGAAACTGCCGTATGACAGAATCATTGCAAGTTCCTCAGGAAGGTCTTCAATATCACGTGAGAATTCGATCTTGAAATCGTCACCGAATTCCATAGGCACTTCAAGAGAGTAATCTGCATTGAGTACATAATCAGCACCAGGCTCGAATACGCAGTCAACATCAGGACGGACACCAGCATTCACACCAAGATGAACACTATCAGGCATCTCTGAAATAATACTGAACAGATCAAGAGCAATGAACTGATATTCAGAAGTCGAAGGACAATCCTTGTCTGTATTTGAAATCCAAAGTTTTGTCCAAGCAGTCTGGGCTGCCGACTCTGGAAGATTTAACTGAAGCTCCTGCTCTAAAACATATTCTGTCATCACATTGCCATTCTTATAAGGCTGAACCTCAAGTTTTGCTTCAAGTGGAATGCAGAGATTTGTTTCAAGAGCAAGCTCGAGATTATATCTGTTAAGCTCAAGATTTGCGTCCAAACCAGCTTCAGTCATCGAAGCTACAATCTCAGAAAGGTCCAATGTCTGTGATACAGAAGGAATCTGATAATCAATTCTTCCGATTACCTTTGAAACATTGATCGCCTCGGTTCCCTTGCTGCAAAGGCTTCCGTTAACAATAAGGTTAAGATCAGTATTCTGCAATGCATCAAAATCAAGTGAAGCATCATCAACAGTCAAGGTTCCGTCGAAAGCTATCTTAAGATCACCAAGAGGATCTTCAGCCTTGAGATCAACACTTGAAAGGTCAAGGCCTCTGATGCCTACAGGCTCAAATACAATCTCATCATTCTCATTCAGAATACCATTGATACTCAATATGTTATCAGAATCCAAAGAATTCTCAAGCAATATGATTTCAGGCAAAGCTGCCTCAAGATGAACATTGACAGCTGCATTTCCGATAACATCTCTGAGTCCGGCTGCCTTGACATTAAGATTAAGCTCGACATCATCAAGTTCAATCAGACTGATTGACTCCAATTCGTCAGGAATACTGCTAAGGTCGATATCACCGAATGTAAACTCCTGCTCGATTGACGCCTGATAAGATGAAATATCAACAGACTCCGGAGTGATCTCAGGAATAGATGCTTCAAATGCCACCTTTGAATCTGCAGATGTAAGGACATCGACATCCTTCTTGGTAACAATACCTGAAGAAAGAGCGATTCCACCATTGACATCAAATTCGCCACCTACATACCATTTGCCATCAGCATCATTCTTTACCGGATTGATTACAATATAATCTACAACCATCTGGATCTTTTCAGGAATCCTGCCGGTATATCTCAATGTATGAGTAGCCGAATCATATTCTGCAGGTGTATTCTTGAATACGAGCATTTCAGGGAACTTGACACTCAATCCACCTTCAGAAGCAAGAAGATCGAGTCCGATCTCAGGAAGAGTAAGATCAATGGAGATTACCGGATCACCCACTGGACGGACTGTAAGCGGACAGAAGTCTGCAAGTTCAGCAGGAACCTCGCTTGAAATTTCCTGATGCAGCACATCGTCCTCCAATTTATATTCATATCCGCCGAAACCGACCTTATAATCAGCAAGATCAAACTTACCTACCGCCTTTACTCCGAGTGAAATGTTATCAGAATCCTTTACAGGAAGTGTAGAACTGTGAAGGTACTCCCCTTCCTTAACATACACTTTTGCAACTGCACTGACACTGATATCACCGTCAAAGACTATCTGTCCGTTCTTCACCTGCGGCGTCATGCCTGACACCTTTATGTGTTTTGTAATTGTACCATCTTTGAGAACGCCTACCGGAATAGAGAGTTTTCCTGCCGATGCACCCTCCATCTGGATTTCAGACGGGAATTCAAGCTCCAGTGACGCAACCTCAAGCTGAAGTCCTGTGATTCGGTCTACGTTATCAACGCTGATCTCTACCCAGATGCCTGAGTCATCAGTAAATGTGATTTCATCAATAGATGTAATCATCTCAGGAAGATCCTGACTGATATTCACTGGGAAACTTGTCTCAACCGGAGTTTCGAAAGATGAAACTCTCATTGCGACATCTTCTATTACAAGATCTACAAATTCAACACTTACCTTCAGCTGTACAGGCTCATTACCAAACTGTGAAAGTGCTCTGGTTGTAGTCTTGAGACCATTATGGCCAATCTGACCCTTTACTATAAGATTATACTCTTTGTCAAGAACAAGCGTACCGTCAGCAGCTTTAGTCCAATCACTTGATGAGATGGCAAGATTGCTGATCGGCTGCTCGGTGACTGCATAATATCCGTTGGACTTGTCAAGTCTGAGTTTTACATCAATCGGATTCTCAAGAAGGTCAAGATCGATCTCCACCTCAGGCAGGAGTTCTCCATCAGTGAAGAAATGATTATCAATCTCCATTGAAATCTTCACTTTCGCATTCTTGTTCAGCGTGATCTTGTCTACAGCCTCGATATCCTTTGGCAATGCTATATCCAGATCAAAAGATACCGGATTTTCTGACAGGTCAAATTCAGGAGTAAAATTGATAAGGCTTGCATAAGGACCACCATCAAGAGCAATTTCTGTGTCATTTATCAGAAAATCCTGAATGTTGACATGACCCAATTTGACGAAATCAACAGTCTGATTATAGCTTCCAAGATCGAGAGAAAGTTCCTTTGTATCAGGAACATACCTGCTTATATCAGTAGTCTTGTTAAAAGGCTCTGGCCTGATTTCAGGGATCTCGATATCCAAAGATCCGACAATCTGTGAAAGATTCTTCTCATAATAAACAGACTGCGCATCAACCTTTACAGAAGAAAGGTCTATGTCAGAAAGTTCAAAAGGAAGCGGGAAACTTTCATTGATTGTGTAGGCAGAAATGCCAAACTCCTTTGGCAAGGCATCAAGAGCATCTGTGAAGTCCATCACGTCCTTCATAGCAAAGGCATATGCGCCATTGTTACCGACACTGAGATACTCATTGATATCCTCTCCATACTGTTCAAGAAGGCTCTTCACTTTAATTGGAGCAGTACTTCCAAGCGGAAGACAGACACCTTCCTGAAAGACCTCCACTTCGAGATTGAGCTTATCCTCCGATATTTCGTACTCCTTATTTACGCAGGACGAAAACGCAAGAAGAACTGCAGCAAGAACTGTAGATGTTCTCAGATTAAATATCATTTTCATAAGTTATAGTTTATGTCAGAATTATGACCACCTATATATACAAATTCAATTGCTGCTGTCGGTTGACTGCAGCAATTGAAAATAAAGTTTTCAAATATTAATAGTTAGTAGGATGAATCATGAAGTAGCTCTTTGGATGCTTGCACACTGGGCAAAGCTCCGGAGCCTGCTTTCCGATAACTACGTGACCGCAGTTCGAACACTCCCACATCATGTCGTTGTCGCGTGAGAATACGAGTCCACCTTCAACATTTGCAAGAAGCTGACGATAACGCTCCTCGTGCATCTTCTCGATTGCAGCAACCTTCTCAAAGAGATCAGCAATCTCATCGAAGCCTTCCTCACGTGCTTCTACAGCAAATGTAGCGTACATGTCAGTCCACTCATAGTTCTCACCATTAGCTGCATCAAGAAGGTTAGCCGGTGTATCTGGCATATTGCCTCCGTGAAGAAGCTTGAACCAGATCTTTGCGTGCTCTTTCTCGTTATTTGCAGTTTCTTCAAAGATCTTGCTTATCTGAACGTATCCGTCCTTCTTAGCCTTTGAAGCATAATATGTGTACTTGTTGCGAGCCTGTGACTCACCTGCGAATGCTGTCTGAAGATTAGCTTCAGTCTTTGTTCCTTTCAACTCTTTCATAATATTCAGTGTTTGGTGCAAATTTATCAAATTATTTTGACTTTCGTACAATTTTATAGCCAATTGCTGCTATTAAAATTGACATCAACGGAGATATTATATTGAAGAAGCAATATGGCAGATATGTCAATGTTCCTACCTTCAGCACTGTCGCCTGTGTCATACCGCAGGAATTCCATGGAATAAGCACAGAAACAACTGTGGCAGAGTCCTCTACAGAGCGGCTCAGAAGCTTGCTTTCATATCCCCTTTCATGGTAGAGTTTCTTGTACAGACTGCTGGTCAGAAGAATTGAAAGATACTGGTCACCTGTAATCATATTAGCAAATATACCTGTTCCGACAGTTGACGCAACCATCGTAACTCTTCTTCTTACAAATCGAACCAGAGCATCAGTCAGACTCTGGAGCATACCGCTTCCTACAAGCGTTCCTCCAAAAGTACTGGCTGCTATGATCAGGAAGACCGTATTGAGCATACCGGTCATGCCTTTAGTAGTGACAAGCTCATTCAATGCCGCATTACCTGTGTCTATGGCAGTACTTCCATAATATGTAATGAAGAGGCCTTTGAATCCATCGACGAACGACAGAGAAGAACCGGCATCCTGGGAAACTCCTTGTGCAACTGTGCCGATAATATGTGGTTGGAAAATCAGAGCTGCTATTCCTGCTATCACTGCTGCAATAAAGAGTGTTGCAATTGCGGAAACCTTACGTATAATAAGCAAGGCAGTCAACACAGGCACAATAAATAGCCAAGGAGAGATATTGAATGTATGTTTCAGATCATTAGAGAAATCCGCCACCTGTACTGACCCGGGCGTCTCATGCATAAGACTGGCAACGAGAAATATGACAAGAGTTATTATAAACGACGGAACGGTAGTTACCATCATGAAGCGGATATGCGTGAAAAGCGGCGTACCGGCAGAAGACGATGCAAGTACTGTCGTATCCGAAAGCGGTGAAACCTTATCACCGAAATATGCACCGGAAATAATTGCACCTGCAATCCATCCCGGCTCATATCCCTGAGCTGTACCGATTCCGACAAGGGCCACACCAATAGTCGCGATTGTAGTCCATGAACTTCCTGTCATCACCGCGATCAGAGCACTGATTATACATGATGCAAAAAGGAAGACCTCAGGAAAAATCACCTTCATACCATAATATATCATGGTAGGTACTACTCCACTTACCATCCATGAACCCGCCACGGCACCAATCAGCAGAAGTATCACTATGGACGTTCCGACTGAAGTTATATTGTCAAGAATCGCCGCCTCAAAAGTCTTCCACGGGACACGATATAAAATCATTGATATCACCACTGTCACTCCAGCAGCAAACATCAATGCCACCTGACTTGCACCAGAAAGAGCATCGGTCTTAAAAACGAAGATTACAATTGAAAGTACAGCGACCAGCACAAGAAAAGGGATCAATGAGATCCACCATGCCGGTTGCTCACCGTTTCTAAAAAATTTCATATACACTAACTACTTTATAACGGCTGCAAAGATAATAAAAAAAGGCTATCCGTTTTCAGGATAGCCTCATATTGTGTCTTTCTGGTTTCAGATTACTTTGCGATAACGCGAGCCATCTCGAGAACCTTGTTTGAGTAACCCCACTCGTTGTCATACCATGAAACAACCTTAGCGAAGTTAGCGTCGAGGCTGATACCAGCCTTAGCGTCGTAGATAGAAGTGTTAGCGCAACCGCGGAAGTCAGTTGAAACAACTGCGTCCTCAGTGTAACCAAGGATACCCTTGAGCTCGCCGTTAGCAGCCTCCTTCATAGCAGCGCAGATCTCAGCCATAGTAGCCTCCTTCTCGAGAA
>JAEIGA010010088.1_pt1 | contig 14308 bp, 15 predicted proteins | sample 9270691 | NCBI WGS metagenome assembly JAEIGA01 (sample SAMN17057246, study PRJNA624740) | gut metagenome | biome: biome; isolation source: fecal sample | host: Bos grunniens | place: China: Xizang | collected 2019 | reverse complement strand
CCACGCGTTACTTATTTCCCACGTGCCGATTGATAACATATGGCACATATGAGCCTTGTGTGATTTATGTATAAAATTTATAAAAATATACAAAGTTTAACAAAACATATAACAACCATAAAGAAACAAAAGAAAAGCACCCACCATATTAAACAGTGGGTGCTAATGGTTGATATGTGTAGTTAACTACAATTTAGATTTTAGCAAATATGGCGTCATAGTCCCATTTATAGGTACTATCATTATTTTTAACAAAACGACCTTTATGATAGCCACTATATGCAGTTATAGCATTTGTATTAATAAAATCTGAAATAGTGTTATCAGCACAGTCAGTGTAATAAACACTGTTTTCATCTTGTATATCAGCTAATAAGGCTTCAATAGTATTGATACTATAGACTTCATACATTCTAGATTCGAGTATACGTTTATTAAAATCATCACATACAGTCATTGCATAGTTTATATAGTCAGTAGAAACAACAAATGCATGACTCAAATTTGCACAACCAATATAAACACCACTAATAAAAGCCTGTGCAGCAGCGTTAGACTTCATTTCATAGATTTGAATGTCCATACTATCAACTACTACATCATTTTCTATAAAGGTAGGTACACGATAGCAAACTAGATAGTTACTACTAATAACCAACTTAGAGTTAATGCAATACTTATTAAAACCATCTACATCTTTATCTTTACAATAATGAGTTCTTCTAGTTTCAACAACAAAATGCTTAGTCATGCTGATTACCCCTTTTCTGTGATATGGGCCTATATTCGGGCGTTTGCCCAACACAAGTATAGCAGTCTGTGTAGTTGACTACAAACACGCCTTACATTGGCTCTGATGGCCTTACAGGGCATGTCTAGCAGAACAGCCACACACAGACACCCAAAAGTTGCACCAGCTGCTAGAAGTGCTAGACTATTGGTTGTGCCGATATTGTCTATATTTTGAAAGTTGGTGATTTAGTTATGGCACGAACTAAGAGTAAACCTATTAAGGTTAATGCAACAGTTATTGATAATCCCATTGAACAACTAACTAACAAGGTGCTTAAAGAGCACACACAGGCTATCTATGATTTGGCTTTAGGTATTCGTCAAAATCAGTATGCAATCGCTTATCATCTGCATGAAATTAGTGTAGCTGACTGTGTTAAAGATGATGGTTTTACTGATGTATTTGAGTTTGCCGCTAAAATGTTTGGTTTTGAAAAGAACTATACATATAAGTACATCAACCTATGGACTCATTTCGGTTTGAAAAACGCTGATACTGGTGAGACTTCTAGTTTGTTCTTAACTGATGGTAAAGACTTTAACATTAGTAATCTTATAGAACTTAATCAGTTTGATAAGTGGCAAGTTAAAGCACTAATGGATGCTGGTATTATTACCGTTGATTCAACACAGAAAACTATTAGAGAAGTTCGTAAAGCTATTAAGGATGGTTTAATTGTATTCAACGAAACAACCAAAAGCGCTGCATATGTCAAGCCAACGAATACCGATACAGGTAAAGCAGAAACAACAGGTGAAATGGTTACTAACACAGATTCTGATGAGTCTTCTACTAGTGATACTGACAATAGTTTGGTTGATGCTGGTAGCGTGGATGGTAGTAATAACATTGTGGATAATGGGCGTGCTACCATTGATGATGTAAATAGTTGGGGCAAGTCGATATTTAAAGATTTTGATGATGTATTGGCTGCTAACGAACACACCTACGATGATACCGATTTGTATAACGCTTTAATTAGGGTAGAAACTAGTCTTGCTGCTCTTGCTAATATGGATGCTTTTAAGCTGAATCATACACAGATACATAAGCGTGTTGTTAGTGTTGGTAGAGCTTTAGACGCTATTCGTCGTGTAATGGTTGATGATGAGAAGGGTAATAACTAATGTTTTCTTTTGCTAGTGCTTTTAACAAGTTTGGTAAGTTTGAGTATGACACTACTAATTTTGAGTATAAGTCATTGAAAGACCTGTATACAGAGTATGGTAAAGAACAGGTCTACCCCGTTACCAGTTGTCACGTTAACACCAAAAGCAAGTTTGGTGATAGTCCTGTTATTTCTACCTTAGATTGTCATGTCAACCTACCAGCTCATATGTTGCAGACCATTAATGATATTCTTGCTAGTTCTGATGCTATACAGGCTATTAATGATGGTTGTGTTGGTTTCTCTATTTATGAGTACGTTTCTTCTACATATAATCGCACTTGCTACTCTATTCGCTTTGTTGATATTGATATGACTAGTGGTGCTATTGTTTCATAAACTATAGTTTGTAGTTAACTACAATGAGCCACATTAGATATTTTCTAATGTGGCTCTATTTGTCTATAGATTGGTTGTTATTATGGGACTAAAGATTAGTATTAAAGTTAATGAAAATACATATGGCAAGCAAACATTACAAAGAGTAAAACAATCACAGGTACAAGCGGTAAAAGATGCTATAGAAGAATCACCAGAACTTAGAAGAGAAATAGCACGTACATTTCAAATGGCTAACAGACGTATACAAAACTTACAATCTCACGATGATTTGATATCACCAGCTCTTGCAAGTTTAGGTGATAGAGCAGATATAGAAGGTTATAGTAAGTTTAGAATAGGCCAATTTGGTCATACTAGTGAAGATTGGCAAGCATTAAAACGTGAATATGCTGAAGCTGTTGCATTTCTTCAACAGCCCACATCTATGGTTAATGGTGCTAGAGAATTAGAAGCACATATTAAAGATGCTGTTTTATCTAATGGTGATATTAAAGAGCCTGAAAAGTTATGGGATGGTATTAAAGAATCAATCATAAATGGTTTTAATGCTGTTACATCAGAAATGTTAGCAGCTATGCCATATCGTGACTTAATGCAACAGATTTATACTAATGCTGTTAAAGATGCTTCATCGCAAATGGAAAACGATGCAAAATCTGAAGCCGATAGAATACAAGATGAAATAGATAGACAAGCATTAGAAATAGTAGAAGAAACGCACGATACCATACAGTCTTTTATTAGAAGTATGAACAGTTTTCCCATACTATAACGTGAGGTAATAATGAAGCCTATACCCTTTATCATGGATGATAAGACAATATATAAACCTGATGATATCATCATGGTTTTAAAGAAGTCTATTAATAAATCCATGCTTAAAGGCAACAATAAGAAAATTTATTACTATAACGTGCCTTGTGCTTTTGACATTGAAACATCTTCATTTTATAGAGATGGTGACGAAACATATACATTTGAGCAAAAGCAAATGATATTAAAATCAGATTCTAGCTTTAAGCCTGAAAAGGTAGCAATAATGTATGTGTGGCAATTAGCAATAAATGGAAATGTTATTATCGGTAGAAGTTGGATAGAATTTTTCAATATGCTATCTACCATTACTGATTATCTTAAATTGGATGAAGAACATAGATTAATAATATATGTTCATAATCTAGCGTTTGAATTTCAATTTATGTTGAAATGGCAACATTGGACTAAAGTATTTGCAGTTGATAACAGAAAACCACTTTATGCTATTAATGATGGTGGAATAGAATTTAGATGCAGTTACTTATTAAGTGGATATTCATTAGCAAATCTATCTAATCAACTGCATAAATACAAAATTAAGAAATTGGTGGGTGAATTAGACTATAGTTTAATTAGACATAGCAAAACACCATTATCAGATACAGAGCTTGCATACTGTATAAATGATGTGTTGGTTGTTAGTGCTTACATACAAGAGTTAATAGAGCAAGAGTTATTAATAACTAAACTACCATTAACTAACACAGGATTTGTTAGGCGCTATTGTCGTAAAAATTGCTTGTACACAAAAGACCACAAGAGAAAATGGCAATATATAAAACTAATAAAGAAGTTAATAATACCAACTATAGAAGAATTTAAAATGGTGCATGATTCATTTGCTGGTGGTTTCACACATGCAAATCCATTTTATAGTGGTATCAACTTACATAACGTTTCATCATATGACTTCACTAGTTCATATCCATCAGTAATGTTAAGCGAAAAATTTCCTATGTCTAAAGGTGTAATAGCACCAGAACTACAAGACTACAGGTGCCGAGCTGGTGATGATTTGTTGAAAGAACATATGGATAAGTATTTATCTGTGTTCACTGTTAGTTTTATTAATATACGTAGTAGAGTTGTTTTTGAACATTATATATCTGCTGCTAAGTGTTTAAAGATTGGTGTTATAGATAATAGACCTGTTTATGATAATGGTAGGTTGGTTACTGCTGATGCTATTACTATTACTATAACTAGTATTGATTATTCCATTATAGAAAAGTTCTATGAATGGGATGAAATGGTTATACATCGTTATTATGATTATTACCCACAATATTTACCCATAGATTTAGTTAATTGCATTATTAAGTTATATGAAGATAAAACAGTATTAAAAGGTGTTTTGGGTGAGGAAATTAACTATATGCGTTCTAAGGGTATGTTAAACTCTATATATGGTATGAGTGTAACTAATCCTATTAGAGATGAATATACAGTTAATGACACATCTGATTGGTTTGTTAATCCTATTAATGATAATCATGATTTAGCACAAGAAATGTTGGATAAACACAATGATAGTAATAATAGATTTCTTTATTATTTGTGGGGCGTGTTTGTTACTGCATACGCTAGAAGAAACCTATTCACTGGTATTTACGCTATTGGTGATGATTATGTTTACTCTGATACTGATAGTATTAAGTTGTTAAACAGAAATGAACACTTAGAATATTTTGAGAACTATAATCAAATGCTATTGTTAAAGTTAAATGAAGCTGCATCATATCATGAAATAGACTTGTCTAAATTTAGTCCCATTACTAAAGAAGGTGAGATGAAAACAATAGGATTATGGGACTATGAAGGCACATATAGAACATTTAAAACTTTAGGTGCTAAACGCTACATAGTAGAAGAATATGATAGTAATGATAATCCACATGCTATTAGAATAGATGGTGATTGGTACCCATTTAGTATTACTGTTAGTGGTATTAATAAGTTTGTTGCAGTTCCTTATATGTATGATGTTTGCAAGGGTGATTTAACAAAGGTGTTTGATATGTTTAACGATTCTATGCATATACCAGAAAACAAAACAGGTAAATTAATACACACCTATATTGATGATGTTAGAACTGGTATTGTAGTTGACTACAATGGGGAACCATGTAACTATCTTGAATTAAGTGCAGTACATTTAGAGCCAACATCATATGACTTATCTATAGGTAAACAATACGCTAACTATTTGATGGGACTTAGAGATGAAATACTATAGCTTGAATCCGATTCTATCCAAACATGCTGATTATAATATTGTGTTTGGTGAACGTTCTAACGGTAAAACTTATGCAGCATTAAAGTATGGTCTTACTGAATATGTTAATAGTGGCTATAAGAATCAAATGGCTATTATTAGAAGATGGAAAGAAGATATTATAGGTAAACGTGCTACTACTCTATTTGCACCATTGGTATCTAATGGTGATGTTAGTAAACTTACTGGTGGTGAATATACTGAAGTTTGGTATTTTGCTGGTAAATTCTATCTTTCAAATTTTGATGATAAAACACAAAAGCATGTGCCCATGCAACACCCATTTGCATATACATTTGCTTTATCTGAAATGGAACATGATAAATCAACATCATACCCTGATGTAACAACTATTGTATTTGATGAGTTTCTTACACGTAGATATTATTTACCTGATGAGTTTGTTCTATTCATGAATGTACTTAGCACCATTATTAGACATAGAGACAATGTGAAAATCTTTATGTTGGGTAATACTGTTAATAAATATTGTCCTTATTTTAGAGAAATGGGACTAAAGCACGTGCAAGAGATGGAACAAGGTGCAATAGATATATACAGATTTGCTAAGGGTAAATTAACAATAGCTGTTGAATATGCTGAAACTCTTGTTAAAGAAAAACCATCTAATAAGTATTTCTGTTTTGATAACGAATCACTAGAAATGATTGTTAGTGGTGCATGGGAACTTGCTATTTATCCACATCTAAACGTACATTATTCGAGAACAGATATTTTGTTTACATACTTTATAGAATTTGATGGTAATACATTACAGTGTGAGATTATTAGTAAAGATAATGAATACTTTACTTATGTTCATGCTAAAACAACACCGATTAAAAATCCTGATACAGATTTGGTTTATTCATTAGAGCACAACGAAAAATCAAACTATAAACGTAGATTGTTAAGTAGTGCAACACCTATAGAAAAGAAGATAGCTACATTTTATGCTACTGAAAAGGTGTTTTTTCAAGATAATGAAATTGGTGAGATTGTTCGTAACTATATTATGAGAAGTACTAAATCAACTTTTGCTATTACATAGAGCACATACACCACAAGCTCTTGTATGTGACAAAGCACCAACCACAAGATTTAGTGGTTGGTGCTTTTCTTTTCACATTCCATGTCTAGCAGAACAGCAACAGTGGGCACCAGCTAGACACCCCACACTACCTGTTTTGTGCTGAATCTTGTAAATTTGATTATATATTTGGTAGTAGTATAATTGTTATAAAGGTGGTGATGCTTATGTCTAAAAAATCTGTTGCCTATGATAATGCATCTAAGTTTATTACTGATAAAGACAAATCTATTGATACGTTCTATAGATATACTCTAAGTAAAGCACTAGAGATTTTTACATATAGTGGTTTACCTGATACTATCCCACAAATAGATTTAGAGCGTTATTTGCTTAATAATGGAAACTGCATTATCGCTAAAACTGATGATGGTTTATATGCTCTTGTGGGTGGTTTTAGTGGTGAAATGAATGCTTATTATCATCCACGTTTTTATACCGTATCAAATCCATATCTTAATCTATACAAAGATTATGAGATTGATGTTGATTGTGTTTTGGTTAAAAACGATAGTGAAATGGTTGGTTTAAGACCACTATTAATGCAATATGGGACACTAACAACAGAGTGTCAACTAAGCCTGTATATGTCTTCTATAATTGCACGTGTTAACATGCTTATTAGCGCGCCTGATGATAAGACTAAAGCAAGTGCAGAACTATTTATAGATAAGATTAAGGCTGGTGATTTTAGTATTATCGCTGAAAATGGTTTCTTAGATGGTGTTAAATACCAGTCGGCATTAAATTCTAATTCACGCTATATTACACAGTTTATAGAACTGATGCAGTACTATAAAGGCTCTTTTCTTAATGAGTTGGGCCTAAATGCTAATTTCAATATGAAGCGTGAACGCATCAGTGATAATGAAGCTGCTTTAAATGTTGATGGTATTATGCCATTTATTGATAACATGCTATCTGAAAGACAAAGAGCAGTTGATAGTATTAATGAAATGTTTGGTACAGATATTGTAGTTGACTACAATTCAGTATGGAAAACAAACCATGAACAGATGGAACAAACAACAGCACTAGCAGATACAGAGTTAGACATTGTTGGTGAAACTGTTGATGGTGATGAAGTCATTGTGAAAGATGATAATGTGGTGATTGATAGTGACTCTAACGACACTGGTGATAACGCTATTGATGATTCAGATTCTACTACAGATAATAATAGTGATACTGACTCTGATGATGAGGTAGATAACGATGATAATTCTGATGATGATAAAGTAGATGATGATGATGAAAAACGTTAGAACTAGAATCAATGATGATTTTGATGGTATAGGTTTCTTTCAGTGTTTTTATAGAGATTATGACACTGATTATGAAACATTATTTGGTGAAGATGATGCAGCTTTATTAGATTTGTTCTTTATTAGCAAGTATGGTGATAAACCATGTTCACCATTTTTTAACAATGTTGTTAGTATCGACCAATTTACAGATATCGCATATTACATACATATTGAAAATTGGCTAAAAGTTGCATCAACTTTAAGAGCAAACTATAATGTTACACAACCAATAAATATCACTGATTCATCAGAGCACTACAGAACATATCAACACTCAAATACAAACAATTCCACTACTGAAGATAATAAGTATGGTTTCAACTACGATGAAACACAAGAAACACCAACAGCAGAATATACACCAGACACCAGCTCTACCACAGCTGGTAGTCGTAGTGAATCTAGTAGCGAATCTAGTTCGGTAACTAAACATAGAGTTGGTAATAGTGGTATTGATATTAGTGGTCTTGTTAGTAAAGAGTTGAAATTAAGAAGTAATAACGCTTTGTTACTTCTTATAATGTCCGATTTAAATAATCTTGCATGTTTGGGGGTGTATGAAAATTGACGTGACTAGGATTAATGATACTTGTATTGTTTGTGATATGGATTATTATTACTGTGCTGATAAGTTTTTGGAGTTGATAAATATGACTGGTGAGATTTATATTGATGGTTGTGGTTTTAATATTCTATCAGGTTCGGCTGTTGTTATTAGTGGTTTGCATGATAGATTGCTTGAAGCTATTAACACTGATAAGCAAATTATTGTAACTAATCTGTTTTGGGGTACTATTCCTGTAACACCTGTTCCTGTTTTTGCTATTAATTTTGGTGGTAATGATGGTATTTATTGTACCGCTTCAACACTGCAAATTCGTGTAAGTCCTACAGATGTTGTTACTGTATATAATATGGCACCTGAAGAGTAATTATATATTTTATAGAAAAGGGGTATAACAATGAATGTTAATCAGATTTATGAGTTTGTTAACACTATCACTGGTGAGATTTTGGGTGAGACTGGTATTGTCAATGAGGATTTGTCTAACATCACTGATGTTGGTACTAGAATCTTTGGTGCTACATCTGTTGATAATTATGTGCGTACTCTTGTAGACCAGATTGCTAAAATTGTTTTTGTTAATCGTCCTTATAGTGGCAAGGCACCATCTGTTTTTATGGATGCATGGGAATATGGTGCAATCGTAGAAAAGATTAGTGCTGAAATTCCTGAAGCTAGTGAAAATGAAAGTTGGGAACTTACAGACGGTGCAAGTTATCCACAAGATACGTTCTATAAGCCTGTTGTATCTGCTAAGTTCTTTAATAACAAGACTACTTTTGAAGTTGATATGTCCTTTACAGAAATGCAAGTTAAGTCAGCATTTAGAAGCGCATATGAGCTTAACAGCTTCATTAGTATGATTACTAATGCTATTGAAAAGTCTTTCACTATTAAAATTGATGGTCTGATTATGCGAACCATTAATTCTATGATTGGTGAAACTCTCCATGCTGATAACACAGGTCTTATGGCTGTTAATCTTCTTACTATGTATAACACTCATTTTGGCCTTACTGGTGATAGTGCCCTTAGTGCTGATGATGCCATTACAGAGCCCGAATTTATTCGTTACGCTTCTATGATTATGGCTCTGTATATTGATAGAATGTCACGCATTAATGTTCATTTCAATATTGAACATAATCCACGTTTTACTAGTGGTGATTTGCTGCACATTGTAATGTTGTCTGATTTTAAGGCTGCTGCTAATAGTTACCTACAGTCTGATACATTCCATAATGAGTTTACCGCATTGCCAAATGCTGAAACTGTACCGTATTGGCAAGGTACAGGCACTAATTATAGTTTCAGTTCTATTAGCTCTATCAATGTTAAACTTGCTAGTGATAACAGTGTTACCGTTGCACAAGATGGTATTTTGGCTGTTATGTTTGATAGGGATTGTTTGGGCGTTACTAATCTTGAAAGACGTGTAACGACTTACTATAACGCTAAAGCAGAGTTCTATAACAACTTCTATAAGATGGATATGGGTTCTTTTGCTGATATGGGTGAACAGTTTGTGGTCTTCTATATTGATGATGCGGCCTAATATAGGCTGATATCGGCACAAGGGGTGATGTGTTCTATATAGTAATATAGACACATCACCCCATTTATTTAGGTGATTATTATGGTTAGTATTTATTTCTATAGCATTAGTGAAGCTAGAAACAAACTAGACAAAACACTAGATTACCCCACTACATTAAAGGGTGTTATTAATACTAATGTTGATGTTTCACACCCTACTATTAGAGTTAAGGCTAGTAGTGTAGTTGACTACAATTACTGTTATATACCAGCTCTAAGACGTTATTATTTCATAGATAGTGTTGATGCTGGTAATGCTGAATATTATGTTTTAAATCTTACTGTTGATGTTTTGATGACTTATAAAACAGATATTCTAGCGTTATATGGCCTTGTTACTAGTGGTGTTAGTTCAAATCCTTACATGGATGGTTATATTAATAGTTATGATGTAAGAAGAACAAAGACCACACTTGAATTTGTAAATAACTTTAATGAGAATGGTAGTATGATTCTCATTACTACTATATCTACTAGAAATTAAGGGGGTGTAAATATGGCTGGTCTATACTTTGTATGTGACTTTAGTGGTACTACATCAGATAGAACTAGTAAGGGTATTAATGGACAAATCAGTTATAGAACTGGTACAAATCCTGATGGTACCTATACTGCATATAATTATGACACTATTGCTTTTGGAACTAACCAAAATGTATATGTTCGTTATATTATAACTGGTAATTCTAGTTATAATCTAGCCACAATTAGTGCAAATGTTAAATATTATAGATGTGCTGCTAACACACATAAATTAACAGAGAACACATCAAATTATGCCACTTCTAAAAACATATTAGATACTTATTGGACTGAAATTGATGCAGCCACTATGTTATCTGAAAATAAAACAAAGATTTATTATGATAATGTTGGTAGTGGTGGCTCATATCAAACAACATTTTCTAAAGAATCTATTAATAGTAATACATATGATTATGCTGTTCTTATACCAGACCCATATTATAGTGAAATTGTTTTAACAAGACCATATAGCCAATCACTAACAAATTGCACCAGCTCTATTAGTAGCAATGAGATTACACAGAATCAAACTACAGTTACTTTAACTGCTAATGCTGATTATAAGTTTGATACCACAAATAGTCCCATTAGCGTTAGTGGCGCTACTTTTAGTGTTGTCTATAGTTCTAACGACACTGTAGCAACGGTAACTATAGATGCTGGTAGTAGTGCAGTTACTTTAACAGCATCAACAATAACAACCAAAAGAACATTAACGCAAAACTTAACACATTGTACTAGTGACACATCATCAGCACTTATCAATCAAACACAAACAACAGTAGTATTAACAGCAGATACAGACTATATCTTTAACAACAATTCAATTAGCGTCACTGGTGCTACCAGCTCTGTTACCTTGTCTAGTGGTAATACTGTTGCTACTGTTGTTATTGATGCTGGTACTAGTGGTGTAACTATTGATGCTAGTGCTGTTTATGATGGTAGAGAATTTACCCAACTTCTAAGTAATTGCACTAGTGATACATCAGATGGATATATTGATTGGTCTTCTACTACTGTAGTTCTTACTGCTAACACATGGTATGTATTTGATAATAATTCAGTCAGTGTTACAGGCGCTACCTTTTCTGTTAGTTATAGCAGTGATAACACTGTTGCTACTGTTACTATTGATGCTGGTGTGAATCCTGTACAGATATCAGCAACACCAACATATAACGCTAGACAACTAACACAAAATCTTGTTTCGTGTACTTCTAATTATAGTGATGGACCTGTTACAAAGAATAGTATTACTATTAATCTAACTACTAGTAGTACTGATGATAAATTTGATTCTGCTATAAGCCCTATTACTGTTACTGGTGCTACCTATGTAGTTAACTACACTGACGCTAGACATGCTACTATAGTTATTGATAGTGGTAGTTCTGACATTACTGTTAATGCTACTGCTGTTCAATATTGTTATTTAGATTTTACTAACATGTCGCATGCATCATGTAGCATTCAACCTACAGATAAGATATTTGCTAACACTTCATATAATGTTGTTATAGAAGCTGATAGTGGGTATTATTTTGAAAGTGCCCCACGAATTAGATATTATCGTGTTTTGTCTAGTGGCAATATTTGGGCACAATGGTTAACATTAACTAGTGAAGAAACAGGCCAATATAAAACTGTATATAGTGGTACATATAGTACTGAAGTTGCTAAAGCATCATTAACATATCCTGTAGATGCTACTGCTAGTGTTATTCCAACTGATGATAAATATGGTTTTATTAAGATATATAATCCTACTGTTAATCAGATGAAGTCACTAGCTGGTGAACGTTTCGTAACTGGTACACAAGGTGACACTATAGATTTAGGCCAATACATACTAAATCTCATTATGCTATATGTGTACATAGAGCCTTATTTATCTGAATACATTAATTTGGGTAATCATGTTACTACTGTTAGCGCTAATGTAGTTGATGAAACTATAGTAGAAACTGATTGTAGTACAGTAGAAATAGCACCATATTTCAATAATGAAATGGATTATAAAAATACCTATATCAGATTATATTTACCATTGATAGGTATGGTGAATATAGATACTGTGCTGGTAATGGGTAAAACGCTACATCTTATATACAAGACCAATGTTATCAATGGTGATACTCTAGCAATTCTGTTAGATAATTCTGATGATAGCATCATTCAAACGTTTAATTGTAAGGCTAGTTATAAAATCCCATACTTACTAAATCAGTCTAATGACATTCACGGTGATTTAGAGATTGATAGTAACTATCTATATGGTTTTACACCATTTGTTGAAATTCAGCGTGATACCAGTTACAACACTTCTAGCATTCGTGCCACTGATAATAAATTTGTTCTTCTATCCACTCTTACAGGTTTTCATACTGTAGATATCATTAACTGTAGCATTGCTAATAATGCTATAGAAAATGAGATGGTAATAAATCAGTTACGTGAGGGGGTGAATTTCTAATGGATTATACAGACATTATTAATGCTGTTGGTAGTGTTGGTTTTCCAATAGTGGCATGTATTGGTATCTTCTATCTTTATAACAAGACCATTACAGAACTTGTTAATAGTCTTGTTAACGTTACAAAGACATTAGATAACGTAAACATGACATTAGCAAACATTAATAAGAAGCTAGAAGAATTGGATAACAATAATGAGTAATAGTAAACTAATTAATGGTGTTATGCTTACTAATAACTGTAGTAAGCCACGAAACCACATTATAGATACGATAACACCACACTATATGTGTTGGTATACATCTGCTAAAACGTGTTGTGAGTCTTTTATGCCTGCTAGTAGACAAGCAAGCGCAAATTATTGTATTGGTAAAGATGGTGAGATTTGGCTTAATGTTGAAGAGTGTAATAGAGCGTGGACAACTGGTAATAGTGCAAATGATAATAGAGCTATTACTATTGAATGTGCTAATTACATGGATACTACAAGTGAACATGTATACGGCCAATTACCAGATAAAACATACAATTCATTAGTATTGTTATGTGCTGATATCTGTAGAAGAAATGGCATTAAAGCCATTAATTATACAGGTGATAAAAGTGGTAATTTAACAATGCATAAATGGTTTCAAAATACCGATTGTCCAGGCCCATGGTTTAGTAAACAGTTTAATAAACTTGCTAATGACATTAATAAAGAGCTTAATGTTAAACCATCACCAACACCAGCATATGACTATAGTGGTACCTATAGAGTCAATGTAGATACATTGAATGTTAGAGTTGCACCAACTGTTAATAGTCGTATAGTTGCTGAATACCATAGAAACGATATTGTCATACTTGAAAATTGGCATACTATTGTTAATGATTATGTATGGGGTAGATATATTGGTGCTACCAGTGGTGAATATAGATATATTGCCATTGGTAAATATACTGGTAAAGTTGAAGATGATGATTATTTGATTAAAATATCATAATGGGTACTGTACGCTTTTATAAGATTAGAAAATATCTACATGGTAATGTATTAGATAAACATTTTGAAGTTGTTGGCTGTTCTGATATAGCTGCATATATGAGAACAAACTATAATGCTGTTATATTATGTGGTAGTACTTTAAAATGGGGTGGTGAATTTTTAGTATTTCAAGCTGAAGATTTAACTACACATTATAAAGTGTATTATACGTTACCAGATGAACTAAAAATATATAACTTTGTACCTGATGATTGGTTTAAACATAACGATATGATTAAGCCTTAGTCATTGTAGTTAACTACACATATCAACCATTAGCACCCACTGTTTAATATGGTGGGTGCTTTTCTTTTGTTTCTTTATGGT
>JAEIGA010010087.1_pt1 | contig 14308 bp, 5 predicted proteins | sample 9270691 | NCBI WGS metagenome assembly JAEIGA01 (sample SAMN17057246, study PRJNA624740) | gut metagenome | biome: biome; isolation source: fecal sample | host: Bos grunniens | place: China: Xizang | collected 2019 | reverse complement strand
GTACCAAGGGTACACTTATCTGGGATATCAGATGGGATCCAAATCCGGAGCTCTGACAGACCTGAGAGTCAGCACAATGGGAATTGATCCGATCATTAACGGTAACTCGTCCTATGCCAGACTCGGTCTGCCGGAGAGCGGTATGACGCCCGACGGCATGTGCCTGTACGGCACCTCCAGTAAAGAAGCCGGAACTCCGATCACCAGGATATCGATCGAGACAGAGCGGCTGCCTCTGGGCAGCGGCGCGGAGCCGGTATGTCTGTTCTCCGGCGGCAACGCGGTCGACTTCAAGCACAAATGGTCGGACAATTATGATTACAGTGCAGCCAAGTACATCGAAACCGGATTTTTCACGGTTGATCACCATTATGTTACGACACGTCAGGATGATCCTGAAAAGGGAGGCCTTTACATTTACTTCTGGCCGGAAGAGCAGTACAAGGCGCCGGATAAAAACAGCAAGGCACCTTATGTGTCCGGATTCTCCTATTTCATGGCGGCTTCCGATGATACCGCTGATAACCGGTATGGGACTCATGCGAAGTATATGCAGAAATTTGCTGAGGCAAACGGGTTCGAGCTTGTCTATGACGGGGACCAGCCGCAGAAGATGATGTCGGATAAGGCCGGCAAGATGACTCCGATTGCCAACTGGAAAGACTGCGAGGGAGGCGCGCTCGGCCACGACTGGCGTTATGATATGTACCATTTCATGGCCTATAACGGCGTGTTGAACTTCTCGGACGGAGGAGTCGGCAGCGCCGGCAATATGGCCAGTCAGCTCAAAGATGGAGTCAGGCAGACGACGATGTATTTCGGTGTCTCCTACACGTATAATCCCTACCGGGCAATATCAGGCATAGCAGGACTCATTTCACCGTACTCGGAGACTACCAATACACTGCGATTTGGCGGCATGAACACCCCTGCCGGCACGATGCAGCTGTGCAATACGAGCATTCAGGGTAACCCGTTGACGCAGCCGGGTATCTGTTACGGTTACTTCGGATATACCAATATGGTTTCCAGCATGTACACCAACTCAGAGGCTAAGCAGAAGTATGACATCGACTGGCTCTCCGGAGGTGAGACAGAAGTCATGTCACACAACCTGCTGACAATCGGGGCGACAAAAGGGCGCGAGCCGATCAAGCGGGATGACCTGAAGTTTGTCAGCAAAGAAAACCCCGGACAGGTCTCAGGCTATGTGCCGCTGTGCGATATGCGCACGCCGGGGGATTATGATCACCCGATGAATCTGGCGCTTGATACGTCAAACCTCGGCTCGCAGTATCTGTATATGTATATGAAGAACAGCGCCGGTGGGAGAACAGGCGAAGAGAACAAGAACCAGAACGTCTATCAGAAGAAGCACTATGTGGCGGCCGTTTTCTGCGGCCAGGGAAAGACACCGGAAGCGGCGATCAAAGACCTTTACGCTCAGGCGAGCAGCAATTGGAAAGGTATCTCGATGCGTTTCCCGGATATCTCCGACACCCCGCTTGTCACCGAGTTTGACGAGATCCTGCCGATAGATTTAGCTGATCAGACACCCTGGTATAAGTGCTACAGACGCGATACCGCATACTGCGATCCTGCCGATGACGAATGGGTGCGCGGCAACGACGCGGCAAATCTGCGTTGGGGACATGAGGACTGGAAAACAAATTACGGACTCGGATACTCTCACTTGTATGCACCGGAAAAGACACCGGACGATTTGGAACACACCAGAGACTATGCATACATCGGTGTCGTTCGAACCAAGTATGCGCAGGAGACCGCGACCATCACAGAGACGGATGAAAACGGCAACGAGACGACTAAGTCGCAGACAGTCTTCCCCGCTTACGCAATTTTGAAATATTACTCAAAGGATTCGCCTTCGTCTGTTCTGAGTGTGGGCAATGTCAAATGTAACCTGGCCGGCGGTCCGATCAAGTCGAAAGAGGGACAGTACTATCTGTACTACTCCACAAACAAGGCGACAGCATCATTCTCCGCGCCGATTACGGAGATTGATGTGAGCGATGAAGCCTTCATCAACGGCTTTAACACAAGCTATTCATGTAAGAGTTCGGACAGAGTGAACAACGTGCTGCCCGAGTACTCAGAGCTGAGGATGAGGACGGATGAGTATAAGTACATCCATACCAAGTTTGACATGCAGGACCTGCCCTATATTGAGCATATTTATCTCGGCGTCGGCAATAATAAGAAAGAGGCGTACGCTGATCTGATCGGTTCGACCATCGCCAACGCGGCCTCTGACGTCAACTGCAACTACAATTCATATTCGGATAAATGGATTGCCGTCGGCTACCGCAGGACCGCGAATGCCAACGCGGCGGTGAAGGATGTGTTCCTGTACTCCGGAGACAATCCTCCGGCACAGATCACGTTGAACGGCTACAGTTTCACGACAACTAAAGTGAAAGGACAGCCTGTCACAAAGCTCGACGCAGGAAACATTACCTACACATTGGTCAAGCACAACCTGAAGAAGGGGTCCGAAGTGATGTCCCTGAATGAGGGAGGCGGAGGAACCGGCCTCTACCTGTACTATTGTGGCGAGAAGAAGCGGATTGCGTACGGAAACGCATTTGACACGGAGATTCCTCCGATTCGCAATATGTCATTCAGCTACGGCGATGTCTCACCGAAACACGCGAGCGCGAAGGACCTTGCCGAAGTGTACGGATCGACACTTCACGGACAGTCGAAGTACGATATTGAAGCCTACAGCGATCCGAGCTGGGAGTATGTGCTCGGCGTGAAGAAAGATCCGAAAGCCTTTAAGATGGACGGCTCCACGGGCACGCCCATGAGCCTGAACTACGGTCAGCTCCCCTACAAGGGCAATACCAAGTACCACGCGAACGGTGACAAACGTGTCATCATGTATGTTGACCGCGGTACCTATGAGCTGGAGAATGTGGGCACGACCAAGTATGTTCCGCGCTCAAAGGCGAACCTGTCAAGCGTCGGCTATTACAGCCCGACAACCAAGTTTGGCAGACTGACGCAGAAAGGTAACTAAACAGAGGAGAACGTACATGAAACTCACCCGGATCAGGAAAACACTGTCATTTGTCTTGGCATGCGCTATGGTCGTCTGCCTGGCTGCGACAGCCGGCGTCCCGGCAAAGGCGTATGCCGAAGAGAAGGGGAAGTATGTCAGTGATGTCTTTATTGCCTACGGCAAGACAGAGGAAGAGGCGAAAAAATGGCTGACCGATAACGGCTGGGAACCGGTCGATGGAGATTTTAATGCCGGAAAAGCTTCCTACTGGGATAACAGTGATTTTCATGATGAAAATGTCGTGGCGGTGATGGGAATTTCCCGTACGGATAATGAGGATGAGGCAGTCACTGACATGGCGGTCATGAACATGAAAGGTGGTTACAGTCTCCCGGATTACGAAGATCTGGTTAAGAAAAAGAAGGCTGAAATCAATGAATTTATCAATGAATTCATGGTTGTGATCAAAGAGTTTCGTGAGAATTACTCCGGCAGAGGGACGACCTTCGGCCAGAAACGAGCCTCCATGGCGCGGGAGATCTTAGACAAATTCTATGACGGGAATCCGAATGAGGCATACGCGCTTCATGATACCGGAGAGGATCTCGGAACTCTTTTCCTGGATGCCACATGGCAGGAGGGAAACAAAACCGGGCTCGATTTGGAGCAGTTGATGCTGGAGAGCAGCGGTCCGGCGATGCTGGTTGTGGAGACATTTCTGGCGCTTGGAGCTGACTCGGGGAAGGAAACGTGGCTGGAGCGAGCCGGCGGACTGACCGGCGACGAGCTCGCCGAAAACCTCGCGAAGTATGCCCCTGCGTCAGAAGGGCAGGATGTTGCCGAGTCTGCCATCGGTCAATTTCTGGGACTGAAATACGGCGATACCGCTGTAGCCTTGGCTGAGCAATGGCATGATATCCATGACACGATGCTCTGGTATGAAGAGTACAATAACGAACACGATCTGTGGCAGGAGGACGATGAGGATGATCAGGATTATACCGCCCGGATCGATCAATACTTTGCCGACCTGAAAGAGAAGGCGGAAGACCCGGATGCGGCCCAAGCGGAACAGTCTAAGTACGCAAATGCCCGGATTATCTATTGGAATCTGTATGAAATCAAATACGAAGGAGAATGGGGTGACAACCTGGGAGACTTCTTCAATCCGGCGGACAGCACGGATTACAGTTTGGATTCGGACAATTTCCTGCCGTTGGCAGCAGGTCTTTCGCCCGGACAGAAGGCCTCTCTTGATTTTCTTTCACTCAACATGCTGCTTTTGATTGGTTTTGGCAGTGAAGAAGCATTTGATTCGGCTAAGCCGGATATCAAAGAGATTTTCGGAGATAAAACGGAAATATCGATCTACGCCGGAGTGAAACGCGAGGCTTTCCGCGGCGGTGTAGCGGTTACCAGTAAGGCGCTCATGGAGCAGAATGCCGGAAGAGGATATGCGTATGATCAGGTTTGGGATCATACAGGGTATGTTGCGATCGCATCGTATATTGCAGCGGCTATCAGTATCCCGATGATCATTGCCGGCGGCGTTATGAAGGCAAAAGGATTTACCTATGCCGGATTCTGCCCGGAGGATATTAGAGTTCTGAAAGAAGCGGTTAAGGTAGCCGATGATAAGATAGCCAAGTATACGCCTATCGCAAACAGAAACGCAGTCAATCCTTTTACGCAGCAGCTGAGCCCTGCGACAAGACGGGCTAGAATACTGGTCGATGCCAACACACATAATAAAGAGGTTGCAGAAGCGGAGCTTGCCAGGGCTAATAATTCAAAGGTTCCAACTAAGATGGGCGTAGCAGGCCGGTGGATGTTGGGAATCGGCGGCGCGATCCTCATAGGATCTGCGATCGTCAAAGGCGTGCAGATGTATAAATACTATCAGCGTACGATGACGCCGATCCCGCTCATGATCGTCGATGAGTCAGACATTGTGACCTATCTGACAGATCAAGACGGCAAGCCGATTCTGGATGACAAAGGCAATCAGAAAAAGAATATTGATTTCAATACATATGAGTATTACGCAGCTGTGAAATGCAATCGGGCGGTAGTCGGCGAGATCGGCGACTGGCAGGACGGTGTCAAAGAGTATCAGGAAGCCGGATGCTATGATATAGCAGATTTGAATGCCGATATGGGTCAGGAGTGGCTGGCGCTTTACACAGCCTATTCCCGGAACAAAGGGTATCCGATTCTGGCGGATTCTCTGAAGCTTCAGTATGGCAAGAAAGACATGCCTGATGGCTGCACGAAGGGGCTGCATCTGTTTACCTATACGAATGCCCTGGATCTGGGAGATACGGCCTGGGCTTTCAACAACAAAAAGAACGGCGTCTATTTCTTCTGGGATGAGGACACGAAAGCCTTCTCGGCAAGCGCAACCACCTCCGCATTTACCGGCGGGCAGATGGCGCTTATCGCATTTGGCGGTCTTCTTCTCGGGATCGCGGCTTCCGTGCTGACGCAGCGCCCAAAGCGCAAGAAAGAAGAGGAGCCCTAGGCGGCTTAACCCCTGATTATATATTCTGCAAGGCCTTCCGATCGGAAGGCCTTTTATTTTGCGATTGATTGTTTTTTCAGGCATATTTAGAGTATAATAACTATGTATAGCATCTATTGGGCAGCCCCTGTTTTTTAACCGATCTGGTGAATGATTTTTTGCACCGGAGGGGTCATAATAAGATTGGGTGGTCCAGTAGCTGTGAATACTGACACTGATGGCCTGAAAGTAGTTAAGGAGAGCATGATGAAATTTCTTTCACTAGCCATGACGCTCTGTGCCTGTTTTGGCTTCAACTACGGGTTGGCGCGGTTCTTCCGCAAGAGAAAAGCGCTGTATACCCGCATGATAGTCTTCGGCATCGGTAGCGCCTTCATGGGAAGGCTCTTTGAGACACTCAATCTCTTCGCTTACGGGGAGATCCCGAGCGGTTTTCACATCGGGATGCTGGGTGTCGTGAGCAGCTTCCTGTTCTTTTTCACAGCAAACTTCGGACAAATGGACTCACTGGTAGACGACGGAGGCAGTAAGTTCAGAGCATCCAGACTGATCGCGCTGATTGCGCCGATCTGTGTGGCAGTGCTGTACGGCGTATATATACACTACGCCGGGTTTAGCGCAGGCGCTGTCTCGCGGGCGATTGAAGCGCTCGTGATTGCACTGGCTTCCTACTTCCACCTGAAGCATCTCATCATCAGGGACATCGACTACGGAATTATCAGATCGATCAGACAGTACAATCTGGTCGCTCTGTTTTACGCGTTCCTGTGCATGGCAGAGATGATTCTTAATGCGTCACCGTTCCCGGGAATTCTGACGGTGATCGTTTGTATTCTGATTTGTGTCGTTTACCTGGTATTTATCCCGGTATTAGAGTTAGGAGTGAAGAAATGGACAACCTAAATTATATCGTATTCATTTGTATAGTAGTCGCGTTGGCCATGATGCTGCCGCTGCTTGAGCGTAAGACCCGCGGCGTCGTGATCTTCACGATCATCGGGGTCTGCTGTTGTCTGTTTATCTCAGAGGTGAACAACCTCCTGCTCACAGCTTTCGGCGGCGACATGCGCTATGTAACCACTAACATTACACCGATCTCCGAGGAGATTGTGAAAGCACTGCCGATCCTGTACTGCGCGGTGGTCATCACAGACGACCGCAGGATCCTGACCAGCAATGCTTTTGCTGTGGGTGTGGGATTTGCCCTTCTGGAAAATATGATCGTGCTGCTGCAGAGCGTCAGCAATGTGACGATTCTCTGGGCGCTGGTCAGGGGCTTCGGTTCCGGTCTGGTACACGGTCTGTGCACGGTTATGGTCGGATACGGCATTTCCTATATCAGGAAGCGCAGGAAGCTCTTCTGGTGCGGGACATTCGCGCTGCTTTCAGCAGCCATTACCTACCACGCTGTATACAACGTGCTGGTGCAGTCCCAGTTCCGGATGGCAGGCATCCTGGTGCCGATCCTTTCCTACATCCCGGCGATCTATTTTGTGCGTAGAAGTGTCTTACAGAAAACAGTGGGAGTAAGAGCATGAAAAGACAAGTTGTCGCGAAAAAGTTAGCTTCTGTTGTTGTGTCATTGACCATGATCCTGGCTCTGGCCGGTATCCTGCCCGCTGCGGCACATGCGGAGAATTTCCAGTTTATCACGGATATCCGCGTGGCGGTAGGGGAGGAAGCCTACGATGAACTAGAGGATGACGGATACAGTGTCAGATCGGTCGGTCTGAACGCGAAGTCCGGCGACGGGCAGATCTATATCGGATACAAGATCAACGACGGTGATCCTGTTACGGGTATTGTGATCTCTGCCGATGTGGGTGATGCGTTTGACAGCGAGGACGGAATTCACTACGTCTCCGCCGGTCACGTGGACGTGGACACGAACAACGGCGAGGGCGCGGGCTGCGTCTATATGACACGGGATACGAAGGCGGGCGCTCCGCTCGTCGGTCTGGATGTCCTGCGCTCCGGCGGATCGAAAAATGAAAAGCTTCAGCCGATCACCAATGACGGGGCAGAGATTGTCCGCAGAACGGACGGTTATCCGGCAGATCTGGAAGTGAACTCGGATACAACGATCTATCTGGCTCAGATTCGCGACGGCATTGTCAAACCATATATCAGAGACGTCACGGCCATCACGGCGGCCGACAAGGACGCCGCTATCTACACCGCGGCTGTGAACGGCTACAACTACTATGTCGACGGCGATGTCGACAGTGCTGACGATACCTATACGATTCTTGCTTTCGAGCGGACAGCCGACAAGGAAGAGGCGCTCAGAAGCATGCTGGCAGTTTCAGCTGACCTGGTCACGCTGATGGAAAATGATCAGATTATCGCCGGCGCGGAAGAAGAAAAGACGGAGGAGGCGGCTCCCGAGGAGACCACCGAAGAGGTGACTCCGGAAGAGACCACTGAAGAGGCGGCTCCCGAGGAAGAGACCACTGAAGAGGCGGCTCCCGAGGAAGAGGCGACTGAAGAGGCGGCGCCTGAAGAAGAGACGACTGAGGAAGCAGCTCCCGAAGAGCAGACAGAAGAGCCTGCTCCCGAAGAGCAGACAGGGACAGACGTACCGTCAGATACAGAGGTCAAGATGACCGCTGAGGCGATCGATATCTCCGGCGTTGAGTACGACCGGCTGACCAGCCAGCAGATCGGGGGCGATACACCGTACTTCCTGTATGTTTCCAAAGATGAAAAAGCCGGCAATCCGATCACAATGCTCTATGCCGGCGACAGCACAGAGATGACAGAGACGACGCTCGGCACATGGGCATACGGTTATTTCACCGCTAAAGGTCCGTCAAGCGCCTACAGTTTTACGATCAATGAAGACAAGCTGGACAAACTCCAGGATAAGGAGTCTACCTACGTTAAGATGCCGATCAATCTCTTGACCGGCGAAAAAGGCGACAATGGCATCGCCCTGAAGACAAGCCCTCTCACCGTCTCTCTCCTGACGGCAAAGAAGGGGCTTCCCGAGGGCGGTTTGGTTCTGAATGGCCTTAGAAAGGCAACCTACGAGCCTCCGCAGATTGCGCGTCAATATGAAGGCGAAGACAGCGATCTGCCGGCATCGGCTTTCGGCAATGACAGCATCTTGATTATTCTTGCGGGTATCGTGGTGCTTGCGGCGGTTGCGTTTGGGACGATGAAAGTGTTGAAGAAGCGTAAGGGAGCAGCTGCTAAATGAAACATTCTTTGATCAAGTACAAGATTCTCAGTTTCCTGACAGTCCTGATTCTCGTTATAGTGATGGCACTTCCGGCTTTGCCGGGAGCGGTCATCTATGCCGAGGAGGATCCGGTTGTCACGGAGGATGGGGAGGATTCTCCTGTCACAGAGGAAGTGCAGGATCCGTCAGAAGATGACGGCGTTGTCCATGAGGGAGAAGGCGAAGAGGCCGAAGAACCCGAAGAGGATGACGATAGAAAAGAAGCGTCCGATACCAAAGACCAGGATTCGGATGAAGCTAAGGCTGAGGAAGCCGAAGAGAGCACGAAGAAAGCGACAGGACTCGACTTTACCGCGTACGGTGAAGACGAGGGATTTGCCATTGTCCCGGTGTGTGCGGGAAGCAGTTCTGTCAATCTTGTGGAAAACAGTGGCAAAATCACATCTCATAAAACCCATCGAGGCAAGAATCAGGCTTGGACAATCCACAAGTACAAGGATTACTACTTCTTTGAAAGTCTGGCAAACGGAAATAAAGTTATTCAGGTGACAGATATCTCCGAGGGAAGTCCGACAGAAGCCAAGACGACATTCAGCGAATCTGACAGGCAGCTCTTTAAGCTGGAGGATGCCGGAGACGGGTCCTATTTCATTCATTCCAAGATCAACGAAAAACTGGTGTGGGACGTCGCAGGAGCCAGTTCGGAGAACGGCACGACGATTCAGCTGTATACGCTGAATCGAACAAATGCGCAGCGCTTCCGTTTTGTGCATTTGACGACAGTCGAAGAGATGTCTGACTGGGGCGCGTCCCGTCAGGACTGCTATGCGGCGGATTACGATGTCTGGGACGGCGGCACAGATACCAGCTGGTATTATGCCGACAAGAACGCGCCCATCTATAAGATCGACTCAGCCCGGGGTCTGGCCGGCCTCTCGCAGCTGGTCCGCGAGGGAACGTGCGATTTCCAGGGACGTACCATCCAGCTGACAAGGGATGTCAATCTCGGCGGCACGGAGTGGCGCCGGATTGGCAGTAAAGACAAGGTGTTTAAGGGCAGCTTCAACGGATTAGGCCACGCGATCACAGGCCTTTCGATCACGACGACCAGCGATGAGGACGGATTCTTTGGCATGGTGGAAGGCGGTGTCATCGGCAACTTTGCCATCAAGGGCTCCGTCTCGGGCGATTGGAATACCGGCGGTGTGATCGGCAATATGTCCAGAGGACATGTGGTCAACGTCTACAGTGAAGTTTCCATTACAAGAGCGACCGACGATAACTGCGGCGGCATCTGCGGAAGACTCGGATTCGCCGCCTGCGTGGAGCACTGCACGCAGAACGCCCGCGTCAACTCCGGCGACAAGGATCCTGATCGTGGCGGGATCGCCGGATATCAGACCGGCCTCATCCGCTATTGTGTCAATCTGCAGTCAATCGACTGCAACTGGAATTGTGTCGGAGGAATCTCCGGTGAGTGCAGCAGCGGAAAGATCGAGTACTGCCGCAATGAAGGGCAGGTTTCCGGTGGCGGCGATACACAGTATGCCGGCGGTATCTGCGGAAAATCCAGCGGTAACGCCGTGATTTTCGGCTGCTATAACAGTGGAAAGATCTTCAGCAATGACGACGATGATATTGGAGGTATTCTGGGAGAGCGCGATGATGACAGCATAGTCCTGTGCTGCATCAACACCGGCCGCGTTTACGGAGATGACCGGATCGGCGGTATTGTGGGCTACGGATATTGCTGGTATTGTTTCAACGCCGGTTATGTCACGGGTGACGACGATGTCGGTGCGGTTGCGGGTAAATGCTCACCGACTTTGGAATGGTGCCGTGCCATGTCCTGGTCATCCAAACATGCCTGCGGCAATCACAGCGATGGCAATGGGGCAGAATGGAAAGATGCGAACGCTGTGATGAGCGGCGAAGTCTGCTATGACCTGAACAGAAGGGATAACACCCTCGACCTGAAGGGCTACGGCGGTATTTACAAGAAGGTGTTCTATCAGAACATCGGTGGTGATCCGATGCCGACCTTCACCGGTCAGGAGGTCACTAAGTCCGGCAACAGTTATGTCAACAAGGATAAAGAAGTCAGGGTCGAATATAAGAAAGGCTACGGCAAAGTCACCGGCGGCGGCAGCTATTCATCCGGCAAGGTTGTGCTGAAAGCTGAGCCTGCAGACGGTTGCCTGTTTGATCATTTCGAGGTGACCAGCCCGAAGGCAGAGAACAAGTCGATGCACGACGGCAATCACCCGTATCCGGCTACAGAGGTCAAGACATACAAAGAAAATGAGATTGTCCTGACAGACAACATCGACAGATCCTATACCGTGAAGGCTGTCTTTAAAGTCTATGATGAGGTTCCTGAGGAATTAAGACAGAAGGTTAAGATCGAACTCGAGTGCACTGATGACGCGGACGGATGGAACAGCTCAACGATCCCGGTCTATCTGATAGACTCGGCGGAAGAGAAACATCTGTGGGAAGTGAGCAAGAGTGATCTCGACGGCAAAGGCGAGAAGGTGAGCCATACCTTTGATATCGGCGGGGCAAGCCCGGTCTCACTGGAGGCATGGCCGGATTTCGGCGGCGGGTTCACATTCCGCAGCTATGGATTGAAGGCCAAGCTTTGGGTCAATAACTCAGGCAAGGCGATTGAGAGCAAAAAGGTTACGATTCGCTCCTGGCCGTTCATCTCATCCAAGTATGGTCAGGATTATATGGATATCACATTTGGCAACCAGGGCAATGCGAGCGTTGGTATCTACAATGCTGCCGGAACTCTGAATGTCAAAGGCACCTACGACACGTGTACTGCTGCGTGGGAGGCAGCTCAAAAGATCGGTGATGAGGCTGTTATCAGACTCGACAGTGTGTGGCTGACAAGCGACCGTCTGATTCTGGACAAAAAAAAGAAGATCACGCTGGATCTGAACGGATACCCGTTGATCAGGTCGATCAGAAAGACGTCTAAGAACGGAGAAGTCATTTGTGTGCGCAGCGGATCCACGCTGAATGTTGTGGACAGCAATCCGACTAAGAAGACCTGCTCCGCGTTTGCCGGCGGAAGCATCCAGGGCGGACGCAGCACGAATGGCGGCGGTATCTTCCATGTCAACGGAACCCTCAACATGACCGGCGGAACCATTTATAACGGCGGTACGACTGATGTCGGCGGCGGCGTCCACTGCAGAGGCGGTGTTGTCAATCTCAATAAGACACTGATCGCCAACTGCTGGTCCAATATGGCCAGCTTCTCCAGCAATGTGGGCGGTGGTATTGCGGTCCGCGACGGCGGTCAGGTCACACTGACAGGCTGTACGATCCGTGCCTGCAGAGCCGGCAATCAGGGCGGCGCGATCCATATGAATTCGAGCAAGTCGAAAGTGACTCTTAAAGATACGAAGATCTGCGGATGCAGAGCAAACGATGATGACGGCGGCGCTATTTATCACGATACCGGTTCGCTGTATTGTGAAAATACGACCTTTGACAGCAACTCCGCAAATGACAAAGGCGGCGCAGTCCATAAGAACACGAAGGATCAGGCATGGTTCCTGAACTGTACCTTTACCGGTAATATGGTTGAAGAAGATGACGGTGGAGCCATTTATCTGGATGACAATTATCTGTACTTACGCGGATGTACTCTGACAGGCAACGCGGCGCATGACAAGGGCGGCGCGATCTACCTGCACAGCTCCGGTTCGGTTGATATGGGCGGCGTGATGGTGATCAGAAAGAATGATGGAGCGGGCACTTTTGACAATCTGGTCATGGAAAACGGATCAAGCTTCTATGATCTGGGACTGGAGCCCGGCTCTGAGGTCCATTTGCGCAGTGCTTCCGGCGGCGAGGTCAGAATGGGCAGCAAGGATAAAGAGTTCAAGATGACCGAGTATCAGATGAAGAATTTCCTGGTCAGCGATTATGAGGGCGGTCTGATGCTTAAGAATGTTGAGGAGGTCGATACGAAGCTGATGGCCTCGGCGATCTCGCCCGGCAAGATCGCGCTGATTATCGGGAGCATTTTGATCGCGATGGGAGCGGTAATCATCGGCATTGTAAGCAGAAATAAGAAAGGAGGGCGCGCATGATGAAAAAGGCAAGATTCATTTCCCGCTTGATCGCGGCGCTTTTGCTCGTGTGCGTCATCTTTACCAATCACGGGATGAGTATGCTCGCGAATGCCGCTGAGAAGGATCAGGAGCTCAAGACACAGTATGTCAAAGAAGTGAAGATGTTCTACGGCGAGACGGTTGAAGAAGCCAAGAAAGACTGCGAGGAACAGGGATTCACCTTCTGCCCGGAGAATCTGAAAGAGGCCAGCAACACCAAAGCTAAGGCATATATTGGTTATAAGACGACGAAAAATGAGGGTGATGCCATTACTGACATGACTCTACTGGATATGAAGAATTCTCATTATAACGAGCAGAAATACGCGGAGTTTCTGGATGAGAATCTGGATTCGTTTGCTGACGCCGCTGCCGAGATGATGATTTTGGTGAACGAGTACCGTAAGCAGTACGCAGCGGGCAGCCCGAATGCACTTGCGGCGTACGACTCGCTAAATATGTTCTATATGGATGAGAAGAAGTCCCACAAGGATACGGACAACCTGCTCGGGAAGTATCTTTTGGAAGATGCAGATATTGCGTTCTTTGAGAAGTATATTCAGCGCGGCAACACACAGATTCTCAGCGCCATGGTGAGTCATTTGGGCAACGCGACCGCTGACTACGAGGAGGACGGCACGACCTGGGCCACTCGGATGCAGGACAGTGATCTTCTTGAGGCGTACCAGGAGGCTGACTCTGCGGAGCGCGCGCAATATGACACGTGGTACCATGATCCGGCCGTGAGGCTGACTGAAGAACTGCAGAGGTTCGCAGATACCTACAATACGGCTATAGCACTGCAGAAGAAGTACGGCGATACCTTTGGTTATGCCGAGACAGACGGATTTGACGAGGAGACTACGCTCGAGGAGATGATCGAGACAGATCCGGACTGCCGCATTCCGGAGTACATGGGCGCGATTACGACCTATGATATGCTCGACCACACGAATTACGGAACAGAAGGACAGACACTGGCACAGTATTTTGTCGAGATCGGAAGCGACGGCAATATCGGGGATCACCCGGAGTCGATCTATCCGATCGTCTCATCCATGACCGCCGCGCAGACAGCTGCGCTTGATCAGGGTGGTCTCAGCGTTCTGGCCAGAACACTGTATCAGGCAGAAGACTATGAGAAAAACCGCAAAGAGATCTGCAATGACGCAGCTGAGAAGTTAAAAGAACAGGGCTTTGAAGACGGCAAGATCTGGCTCTGGGAGAATGTCGACCAGTCCCTCTGGAACAAGAAGGTGGCAAAGACCAGCGATGCTATTGAGGCGGAAAATGCAGGAACAGAGCTCATTAATTCGACTAACAAGGCGGCGCGCGAGGCGGCTTCCACGCTGACGATCGCCTTACAGATTACGGATATCGCACTGCTCGCACTCTCCGGCACTTTTATGATCGTGCAGGCTGTTGTAGGGATGTCTCTGTGGACCGTT
>JAEIGA010010086.1_pt1 | contig 14312 bp, 8 predicted proteins | sample 9270691 | NCBI WGS metagenome assembly JAEIGA01 (sample SAMN17057246, study PRJNA624740) | gut metagenome | biome: biome; isolation source: fecal sample | host: Bos grunniens | place: China: Xizang | collected 2019 | reverse complement strand
GTGAATTTCTCATATAGCACATTCAAGTTTGTTGAAGTTCTGGATACGTGATGTTTGTTAATGAAGTTACAGATTGTAAGCAAATGGTCGTGGAACTTTGCTTTTCCTGCCATTTATGAGGCTCTTTTTATGAAATAAAATTTTTGATTATTCATCAGTAGTTGCTACCTTTGCGCGCTTAAATGCGAATTTATAATCAAAACTGATGAACAATATTAAAAAACTTTTCACAGCATTCATCCTTTTTGTGCTTGGATGTGGCATTCTATCCGCCCAGACTTTGGTCAAGGTAAGTGGTGTCGTTACATCTGCTGATGATGGTCAACCACTGATTGGTGTGGCGGTGATGAATGCGCAAGGTGCAGGAGTGATTACTTCTCTCGATGGAGACTACTCTATTGAGGCGGCACCCGGAACAAAACTTACATTTTCCAGCATCGGGTTCTTGAATCAGGAGGTGTTGGTGCCAGACCAGCCTACATTCACTTGTGATGTCGTTATGGAGGTTGAGACAACTTCTTTGGATGATGTTGTTGTCGTAGCTTATGGTGTACGTAAGAAGGGGACGATTGCAGGATCTGTATCGACTGTCAAGTCGGATGCTCTTGCGGATGTACCGGCTGCAAGCTTTGATCAGGCGCTTCAGGGTAAGGCTGCCGGTCTTATGGTGCTTTCCAACTCAGGAGAGCCTAGTGCAGTGGCAACATTCCAGATTCGTGGTACAAACTCGATCAATTCAGGAACAGCGCCGCTATTCATTATGGACGGCCTTCCAATTTCTTCGGCGGATTTCAATGCTATCAGCCCGAATGACATCGAGTCAATCTCTGTGCTCAAGGATGCCTCAAGTACTTCAATCTACGGTGCTCGTGCGGCTAACGGTGTGGTTGTAATCACAACTAAGCGTGGTCAGATGGCTCGTGATGCCAGGGTGACATTCCGCTCTCAGGTGGGATTCTCGCAGTTGGCAAATGCTACATGGAACCAGATGAACACTGCTGAACGAATCCAGTATGAGAAGGAAGTCGGACTGACTGACGGTAAAAACTACGAGCAGCTAGCTCTAATCGATGTCAATTGGCTTGATGAGGTGTTCAATAAATGCGCTCCACTTCAGAATTATGAGTTGCAGGTAAGTGGTGCTACTGACAGGATCAATTACTATGTCTCTACTGGTTATTATGATCAGCAGGGTACTGTATCTGATTCTGACTTTACGAGATACAATGTCAGATTGAATCTTGAGGCTCAGGCTAATAGATGGCTGAAAATCGGCACCAATACAATGTTGGCATACGAAGGAATTCATGAGTCAGTATCCGGAGGCTATTATACCAATACTCCGATTTCAGCAGCTCGTTTCATGATGCCATATTGGAATCCACGTAAAGCGGATGGTTCATTGGCTTCTCTCAGCGATGGGTCTTGGAAAGGAACTGGTGAAAATCCTTTGGAGTGGACACAGAATAACCCATATTTCGTGAAGAAGTATAAGGTGATTACTGGATTGTATCTCGAAGTGAATCCATTTGCTGGATTTACCATCAAGGTTCAGGGTGGTGCAGACTTTTCTCATGCAGCAGCTGAAAGCTCAAGTGTTCCAAGTTATGTTCCTAACAATGGCCAGGGTAGTGCAGGTCGTAACTCGTCTGACGCCATGAACTTGACATTGACGACTACAGCAACTTACAAGTTCGATGTTGCTTCTACACACCATTTTAATTTTATGGTTGGTCAGGAAGGTGTAGATTATCAAGTTGAAGGATTCAGCGTGTCTACTGCCGGTCAGACAAATGACTTCCTGATGGACCTTTCGTCTGCTACAAGAGCAACAAACTGGTCTAGCTCAAAATCTTCTTATTCATATATGTCTTTCTTCGCCAGAGGTGAGTACAATTATGATAATAAGTACTATGCTGATTTCTCTATCCGTACTGACGGATCTTCGCGCTTCGGTTCAAAGGGACGCTGGGCATCTTTCTGGTCTCTCGGATTCATGTGGAACATGCGTTCGGAGAGCTTTCTGAAAGATTACACTTGGCTTACAAATGCTCAGATAGCTGTAAGTACAGGTACATCAGGTAACTCTTCAATACCAAATTATGATCACCTTGCTCTTGTAGCTGGTGGTAAGGAATATTGGGGCCAAGCTGCTATCGGACCTTATTCAAAAGGTAACGAAAATCTTGAGTGGGAGAAGTTATGGACATCAAATATTGCATTACATCTGGGATTCTGGGGACGCTTGAATGTTGATGCAGAACTCTATAATAAATTGACAACCAATATGCTTATGTCAGTTCCCGATTCGTATGCAAATGGCGGTTATGGATCAGTTTGGGACAATGTCGGAGCAATGGTAAACAGAGGTGTAGAGCTTAATGTAAGTGCCGATGTTCTCCGCTACAAGGATTTTAACTGGAATATCAATGCAAATGTATCCTACAACCACAATGAGATCAAGGCTCTTTACAATGGCCTTGATGAGTACGTGGTTTCAACAACAGGAACTAAATATGTTGTAGGTCATTCATACGGAGAGTTCTTCCTTAACAGATATGCTGGAGTCAATCCTATAAATGGAGATTCTCTCTGGTATACAAAGGATGGTGAGATTACCAATGAGTATAATGAGGCTGATAAAGTGATGACCGGTAAGAGTTTCATTGCTCCATGGATTGGTGGATTCGGAACATCTCTTTCTTGGAAAGGTCTTTCTGCATCTGCTCAGTTCTCATGGGTGGCAGATCGCTGGATGGTCAACAATGACAGGATCTTTGAGGAAGGCGGTAGCATGATAGACGGTTACAACCAGTCTAAGAGAATGCTCTATGACAGATGGAAGAAGCCAGGCGATGTGACTGATATACCTAGATATGGTGTTGAACCTCAGTTCGATACTCACTTGCTTGAAGATGCATCGTTCCTTCGTCTTAAGAATGTGATGCTGTCTTATAGCCTGCCAAGAAATATTCTGGAGAAAACAGGATTCATCTCAGGCCTCAGATTCTATGCACAGTCACAGAATCTACTCACTTTCACATCTTTTATGGGACTTGATCCGGAGTCAAGTGCAAACATCTACAAGGCGCAGTATCCGTCATCCCGTCAGTATACATTTGGACTTGAACTTACATTTTAATGACTATGTCAAGAGTTAATAATAAATTTTTTATATGCTTGATTGCACTGATGCTTTCGGTGACTTCATGTCTTGAGAAGTACCCGGATTCTGCAATACCGGAGGATCAGGCAATTACAAATATCAACGAGGCGAATCAGTTCGTATTAGGTATCTATGCTGATTTCAAGAGCTCATCATTGTATAGTGGATTGTTGACGCTCCTTCCTGATGTACAATGCGATTTGGTCTATGCTGTAGAAGGATTCTCAAATGTGTATGGAGACGTTTGGCGTTGGGATATCAAGGCAAACTCACCTGAGATCACATCTGTATGGGCTGGTTTATATTCAGTAATCGGTGATTGTAATTTCTTCTTTGATTATGAACCTAGACTGCGTGAGAATATAAACTCAGATGCGGAGAAGGAGAACCTGGATGAACTTTGCGGAGAGGTGCATTTTGCGCGCGCATTGGCATATTCTGAACTCGTGAAGCTTTACTGCAAGGCATATAACGCAGAGACAGCTTCTGGCCCTGGTGTCATACTTGTTGACAGCTACCATAATCCGGGACCTATCAAGAGATCTACTCTTCAGGAATCTTATGATTTTATTCTTAAGGATCTTGAGGCAGCTGCAGAAGGAATTACTCATGATGAAGTATATAGCTCACCTTATTTCTGCAAGAGTGCGGTGAATGCACTTTATGCCCGTATTTATCTTTATATGGAGAATTGGGACAAGGCTATTGAATATTCAACAAAGGTTATTGAGGACAAGTATCTCTTCCTTTCAAGCGCAGTGGATATTTACACAGGTCAGCAGACATTCTATGATTATATGTGGTCAAATGACCTGGCTACAGAAATCATTTGGAAAATTGGCTTTACTACCACATCATATGGTGGTGCCTTGGGAAGTATCTTCCTTAATTACAATTATCAGTCTTATACTCCGGACTACGTGCCTTCATCATGGGTGCTTGATCTGTACTCGGAGAATGATATGAGATATAATGCATTCTTTACTGAGATGACAACAGGATACTCTCATGGATTGACATGGCCACTGCTTACAAAGTACTATGGAAATGAGTCATTCTTGAGCAGCAATATTCTTCATGTATCCATGCCAAAGGTTTTCCGACTTTCCGAGCAATATCTTATCCGTGCTGAGGCATACTGCCGCAAGGGTGAATATACTAAAGCAGGAGATGACATAACAACTCTGAGAAAGGCACGTTATACTACTTATACCTCAACATCGATTTCTGCGAAGAACTGGCTTCAGACTATCAGTGATGAGCGTGTAAGAGAACTTTATATGGAAGGCTTCCGATTGAATGACCTTAAGAGATGGAATATGGGCTTTACCCGTGCATCGCAGACTTCTTCTGCTAAGGAGGGTAGTGCATTAAAGGTAGAGGCTTCTGATCCTCTTTTCGTATGGCCTATTCCTCAGCATGAGATGAATATCCCTGGTTCAAATATGCAGCCTAACGAAAGTAACCGATAATTAAGAATAGTTATGAAGAAGATATTATATACGTTACTTGCATTAGCTCTATTTACAGCTTGCAATACGAAGCATATTACTTACTCGGGCCCAATGTACATTGCGTTTGCTGACACCTTGAGTGTCTGTCCTGTCATGGAGTCAGGTGAGCCGTTTGATGTTTATATTGCAGCTACTCAGCCAAGTGACAGGGACAGAACTTTTTCTGTTGAAGTCCTTAACAAGAAGAGTAATGCTATCTATGGTCATCACTTCGAGATTGAGAATCAGACAGTGACGATCCCTGCTGGAGAACTTGCAACAAGCGTGAGAATCATCGGAAATTACGATAATATTTCCGCTTCAGATTCATTGAGTATAGTGCTCTCACTTCTTTCCGTTGATGACTATGAGTGGGACCTCTATGGACAAACGACTCGTGTGGAACTTAAGAAAGCCTGTGCATTTGACATAAATAATTTTACAGGCTGGGTTAAGGTTACATCTTCATTCTGGCTTCAGTATTCTTCATCCCTCCATTTTGAGAGAGTTGTCAAGTGCGAGCCAATTGAGGGCAAGCCGAACTCATTTGTAATTCGTGACTTTCTTATGGATGGTTATGACGTCAAGTTCAAGGTTGATCCTACAGATCTCCTCAATCCTGTAATTGAAATGGATGGAGAGCAGGTTGTAGGAGATACCAGAATCCCTTTCCAGATGGTGTATGGTGATGGTAGAATCAGAGGCTTTGATGAGCCATCTATCGAGCCATATTTCGATATCTGCAACAAGTATGCTGAGACATTCATGCTTATGTATGTCAAGAATGTCGGAACAATTGGAGCCTTTGTAAACATTATCGAGTGGATTACAGATGAGGAGGCCGATCAATTATTATCAGAATTATAAACTTTAAAAAAATATTGATATGAAAGTTTTAAATTTTTTCCGCGTTGCTCTTTGCGCTCTCGCAGTGGCTTTTGCATGTAGCTGTGAAGAAACTAAAGAAGTTGTGATTACTTTTCCGGAAGCAACTGATGTGACAATTGCTAATGGCGAAGAGGTTGAATTGACATTTAATGCTGAGGCTGCATGGAAGCTTACAGTAGATAAGGATTGGATTGTTTTTGTTGAAGGAGAAGATACTTTCCAGCAGTTGACTGGTATAGCCGGCCCTCAGACAATCAAAATCACTACTAAGGATGTGACATCTATTTTTGATGAGGAAAAGGCTGTTGTCTCTATAGAGATGGATAGCAAGGTTCAGCCGCTTTACAATATTACAAGAACAGCTGTTGCTCGTTGGGCAAAGATGTTCTTTGGTGAGTATGGCGAAAATCCTACTGAACTTACTGCCGATAATCCTCTTGTAGTAGAGTATAATGATTATGGTGATATCCTTGTAGCTATCAATTTCCAGGCAAACTTTGCATGGAAGGTTTCTTCGTGGCCAGAGTGGGTTGATATGGAGACATTCTCAGGTGAAGCAGATGCTGAGGTTACTTCGCAGAACTACAAATATTTTTATGTGAAGGAGTCAGCCTATGCTTCTGCTCAGACTGGTGAGATTACTATTACTGATATAGACGGTAATAATCCATTCTCTTTCCCTATTGCCTATGCCGGCTTACCTGATGATAAGATTATTATTAAAAATTCTGAAGGCAGGTCACCTGGCGTATGGGGCAATCAGGTGAAGTTCGCTGCCGATCAGACAGAACCAGCCGTGATTGAACTTTCTGTTATGGCAAAGGACAATCAGTATCAGGTATATTATGCAGACTGGTCTATGAACCCAATGACTGGCTCTGATAATTATGCTGTTGCAGATTGGGTCAATATTGATACAACTACACCAGGAACTCTCAAAATATCAGTTTCCAGCAATACAGACAAGCAGCGCACTGCGTTTGTATGGGTACTTCCTAAGGCTATGTTCCCAGAAGGTCCGGTTGATCTGGATTGGTACTATAACAATTACAATGAGTCTTACATGTTTGCTGTTGAGCAGGAGAGTGGAATTACCGAGGCTGTCGGAGGTTTCCTTTCTTTGTGGACACAGATGTATGAATATGTAGAGTTTGTTAAGTTCGATCAGTATAACTTCGATGGTCTCACATTGCAGGATTTCGGCTATTTCCTACCTGCTGATAATACATATGTGTATGAAATACCTGAAGGTATGGCTGGTGCTCTTGGTATGCATCCGATTGGATTCCCAGCGGAATGGTTCCCAATCTATCAGGCTGCAGATGGATCAACTGTTAATCTGTACAGATGTTCTCAGATGGGTAGCAATTTCTCTATGGATGCGGACAAGTTCAGCTACTCGCATCTTTATAAGATGGGTGATTGGAATAACTCTTATGTTGGATTGGTATATATGGTAAATCCTACTGGTCCAGGTAAGTTCATAATTGAGTTCTATAAGGATGAAGCTGAACTTGCAACTTATAGACCATCTGCTGCAGTTATTCTCGTAAAGAAATAAAGATTAATATCAGATGAAATTTTCAACCTTTATCTTAAGGTCAATATCAATGATCCTGGTTTCGGCATTCCTTTTCATGGGATGTCGGAACGAGGAACTTGATGGTGGTCTTGGAGGGTATGGTTATGTCCAGTTCCATTTGTATAAGACTGCATCTTATGTCAAGTCTGCCGCAAATAATCAGCTGGAATATCTCTCCGATGCTGCCAAAGTTAAAGTTACTCTCAAGACATCATCAAACGACGTTCTAAGTCCGACTCTTACGGTAGACGCACCAGACAAGACAATGGCCGAGTGGGGAATGCAGACAGATAAGATTCTGTTGCTTGCAGGAGAATATCAGCTGACTTCTTATCAGGTGCTTGATGCTTTGGATGAAACTATCTTTACAGCCTATCCCGATGAGCCGATCTCGTTCACTGTTGTATCTGGAGGATTGGTAAGCCGCGACCTTGTGGTTGATACACAGGAACGTGGTAAAGTTAATTTCATCCTTGTAAAGGATATCCCAGCATTGAAGAGTGCTGGTTCTGACGACTATCCTTTCTATATGATCTCATCAGTTGACCTTACTATTACCAACAAGTTGGATAATAGCAGGAAGCAGACTATCACTAACCTCCCGATGGTTCATGAGTTTGTTGAGAAGGATGGTTATATCACAGCTGTATGTAGGACGGATTCCCTTGTTTCTGTTACAGGTGGTGAGTGGAAGGTAACAGCATATAAGACCTACTTTGATTCATACAGGAAGGTATACAAGACCGTCACCGAGGTTGCAGACAACTCTTTCAATGTCATTGATAATGGCGTTGTCGATGCTGAGGTTCCTATTTCCTTGGATCTGTCTTCAGTTTATATTCAGGATGCCATGACCATCAAGGAAATCTTTGATGATATGGACGGAGAAAATTGGAAAGTCAAGTGGAACTTCGATTGTGATGTTGACATATGGACGGCTCAGCCGGGAATATCTATCCTTGAGGATGGACGCGTCGCTGCCATCGATTTTGAAGGACTTGGAGCCAAAGGTGACCTCTCCCCTGCAATTGGAAAACTGACAGAACTTCGTTCTCTTTTGCTGGGTAGCCACTCTTTCTATGAGGGTAATTCAAATATTACTCTTACATCAAAGCAGTATACTCCACTCTCAAGAGAGGAAATTCGAGAGCGCCGTGAGTCATTTACACGTACTTTCGTAAATAATAATACTGACTCATATGGCTGTTTCTCAGAAGAACTTAGATGGGGTCTTAAGATGAACAATGTTCCTCTTAGTGAAAAGACAGCCCCTCTGAAGAGTTATCCGACAGAGAACAGTCCTTTCAACTATGCTACTGCGATAACATCGCTGCCAGATGAAATCAATAACCTTGATAAACTACAGACACTTTACATCGGATATTCTCCTATAAAGAGGCTCCCAAGTGATATGTCTAACATGAAGGCGCTCATCGACGTGGAAATGTTCTTTCTTCCTGATCTAGAAGAATTTCCTATGGGCTTAGCTACGTTGCCAAGCCTTGAGACCCTTACTTTCTCATGTAATTTCGGCATAAGTCCTGAGAGCATGTATGAAGGTTTGAAGGCTATGAACGCAGGAAATGTCAGCAAATCTCTTCAGGCTTTTTATATGCCGGCTCAGAAGGTACACAAGATTCCTGATATGAGAGGTTTCAAGAAACTTGGTCTGCTGAATATTCAGGATTGCGGCGCATATGAATTTGAGGCTCCGTTCGGTAAGGATCATTATTTTGTTAATCTCTATGCAGATAACAATAATTTTTCTTCTTTGCCGACAGATGAGAATGGATTCTTTGTTGGTATTGATGCAAATACAGAGACTATTGGCTTTGCTCATAACAAATTTACTGCAATGCCTGATATTTTCGATGCCAAGTCCGTTTATACTATGGGTACAATGGACTTCTCCAATAACCAGATCAGCTCATTTGCTGGATTTAATGGTGGAAAGTTCCGTGGTATGAACTGTAACTCGTTGAATCTTTCATATAATCAGCTGACATCATGGCCAAGAGAGTTGACAGAGAGCCAGTCGGCTATATCTGCTTATATGCTTGCTGGAAATAAGATTCAGGAAATCACAGAAGAAGATATTGAGCATAAATACTCATATCTGACGACAACAATTGACCTGTCGTACAATATATTGAGTTCGCTTCCAAATAACTTTGATGCTTTGACATATCCGTTCCTTTATGGTTTGGATCTCAGCTACAACAGATTCACTCAATTCCCATATACAGCTGTAAACAATCAGTATCTTACTGTCTTTATTTTCAGACATCAGAGAGATGCTGCTGGAAATCGCTGTATGAAGCAGTGGCCTACTGGTATCGGTGGGGCTCTTGTAGGATTGCGCGCACTCTATCTTGGATCAAATGATATCAGAGTAGTGAACGATGAGTTGTCATATCTGATCTATAATCTGGATATCAGCGATAATCCTAGGATTGTCATAGACGTGTCATCTGTTTGTTCATATATTGCAGCAGGATACTTCAATCTGATTTACAGCCCTGATCAGGATATCAGAGGATGTGATGATTATCTTAATTTGAATTGATGCTTATGAAACTCTTTAATCGTTTATTTATATTCGTATCTTGCATGACGCTGATTACAGTCTCATGTCAGGAGGAGCATATCCCTGTTGACTTCCTTCTCGATACAAACGGTATTCAGGTAGGAGCAGATGGTGGCATCACGAGAGTTAAGATTAACTCAGAAGGCCCATGGATAGCTAATCCAACAGTTCCATGGATAACAGTATCCCCAACCAATGGTATTGGTACAATCGAGTGTGATGTGAAGGTGGATTCTTCTATTCTTGCTGTTGAATCCAGAGAAGGATTGGTTCGTTTTGAGAGTAAGACATACGAGAAGTGCGACCTGAAAGTAACTCAGGAAGGATATCCCAATGTAATTGCTTTGTCTGTTGATGAAGTGCAGGTTCCGAATTATGCGGAATATGGTTCACGTTATGTAAACGTCAATGTCACATATAACGTACCATTCAAAATGGAGATTGATAAATCTTCAGCATGGGTATCTGTCCCTGATCTTGAAGAAGTCATCAAGAATAGTCTTGATAGGGGAGCTCGTCCAAGGAAGTTGAATCTTCGTGTCCAATTTGAGAATAATAATCGTCCAGCGGAGAGAGAGGCTTTGGTTAAGTTTGTTCCTACTATGGATGTTACTCTTGCAGAGAATAAGAACCTTAAAGTCGTGCAGGCTGAGGCTGATGAGATTCCTGATAGCAGAGAGGGTGACTCCCTTGCAATTGTGGGATGTGCAAGAAGCATGAACATAAGTCTTGCAAAGTATGATGGCGAGGCTATGGACAACTGGGATTTTGTAACTTTGTGGGAGGAGAATGATGAAGGATATACCGAGGATAAGAAGGGACGCGTCAAGTCACTGTCTTTGTCATTCTTTGACACTAAGGATGGTATTCCTTATGAAATCCAGTTCCTTACAAAGATGGAGTCACTAAGCTTGTTCTCAAATACCAATAGCTTTCTTTATGATTTCACTTCTGGAGAGTATATTGCAAAATTGACGCAGCTTAAGTCGTTTGAGTGTTTCGCAATGGGACTTTCTTCATTGGATGACAGCTTTACCAATCTTAGAAACCTTGAGACATTGGTTCTTGCTGCAAACAATTTCAATGAGATTCCACGAATCATTACTCCAGAGAACTTCCCGAATCTTACTAAACTTGACTTGGCTACCAATCGAAGAAGGACGATCTGGGATATGAAGACTGCTACCTTGGATAGAGCATTGTGGGGTGGATTCTCATATAATGATGAGGACAACTTCCCTAGGTGGCTGCTTGAATGGGATAAACTTGAATATCTTCGCCTTTCAAACAATTATATGCAGGGCGAAATCCCTGATATGGAGGATTATGGTATAAGGTATACAGCTGAAGAAGTTGCTGTGAATGATACTTTGCCAAATGGCCTTAACAATCCTGCCAGATATAATCTTGCCGGAAAGCCTAAGGTCTTGTCAAACGTAAAGTTCTTTGCAATCAACTTGAATCTTTATACAGGAAAAATTCCAGAGTGGATTCTGTACCATCCACATCTTATGGAATGGGCTCCTGAGATTCTGGTATTTAATCAGGATACAGAATTGACCGATATGGAAGGACGCATACCTGGCTTCAGTAATGTTCCGGAAAGTCCTGATTATTACTATGAAGCATATCCTTTGAAGAAACCAGAATATTACGATCAATACTAAGATGAGATATTATATTAACACAATTTTTTACTTGTTGGCGGCACTGTTTTTCGCTTCCTGTACTCAGATTCATGAGATAGAGGTGGAGAGACCGTCTGCGGTCATTGTAAATACTCCGGTTGATGCAATTTCGGGAGAGCTTCTGATCAAGTTTCGTCCGGAACTGACAGATCTTCTGGATAAGGCTGCGCTGACTAAATCAGGTACTCCACAGCAGAAACTCGAGAGATTGGGTATTACCACTGTTGATGATCTCATGAATGTGATCGGTGGTTATGAATTTGAGAGAGTATTTCCAGTCGATGTTCGCCATGAGGAGCGTACGCGTCAGGAGGGACTTCATCTTTGGTACGTCGTTCGTTTCGATGAGAATACGGATGTTGTTACTGCTGCTAAGAAACTGTCGCAGTTAGGAGAGTTATCAAAGATCCAGTATTCTCGAGAACTGAAGCGTTCGGCGACTACCAAGGCAGTACCTTTCAATCCTTCATCAGCTTCATCTGCAAGCATGTTCAACGATCCAGGTCTTGAGTATCAATGGCATTATATAAACAAAGGTACTTTAGAAGGTGAAACGAGAGCAGATTTCATTGCAGGAGCAGATGTCAATTGTAAGGCAGTCTGGGATAAGTGTGCGGGTGATCCTTCTATTGTAGTTGCTGTAATGGATGAGGGTGTAATGTGGTCTCATCCTGATCTCCGTCAGAACATCTGGGAGAACCCGGAGGAAACGTATAAGTCTGGCGAGGATAATGACGGTAACGGATATGCCGGTGATAAGTACGGTTTCAATTTTGTCGATGGAACAGGTGTTATTTCTTGGTCAGGACTTGATGACACCGGCCATGGAACCCATGTTGCAGGAACAATTGCTGCAGTCAACAATAATGGCGTTGGAGTCTGTGGTATAGCCGGTGGTAACAATGGTGGTGGCGTTAAGATCATGTCATTGCAGATTTTCTCCGGTCAGCGTGGTGTTACCATGGAAAACCAGGTAAAGGCTGTGAAGTATGCTGCCGATAATGGAGCAGTCATTCTTCAGTGCAGCTGGGGTTATATGTCAGCTCTTGCAAATCCTCTCGATTATCCGAGCAGCGGTTTCTATACTGATGAAGAATATGAGGATTATATGACACTGGAGAAGGAGTCATTCGATTATTTCATTTATCATGCAGGCACAGATAATGGTGTGCTTGACGGTGGAATCATCGTCTTTGCTGCGGGAAATGAGTATGCTGGCATGGCTTCGTATCCGGGAGCTCATAAGGATTTCATATGTGTGTCATCAGTAACAGCAGACTATACTCCTTCTACTTACACCAACTATGGCCCAGGTGTCGATGTTGCTGCTCCGGGCGGAGATATCGATTACCACAAGACAAAGAAAGGCGGTATTCTGTCCACTTTACCTCCTATGCCAAGTGGCAATGAAATGTATGGATACATGGAGGGAACCTCTATGGCTTGTCCTCACGTTTCAGGTGTTGTTGCTTTGGGACTGTCATATGCAACAAAGCTTCGTAAACATTATAACTCAAGGGAGTTCAAGGATCTTGTGATCCGTTCTACAAGAAACATTGATTCATATCTGACAGGAAACAAACTTTATAATTTCCGTTTTGATTCTGTCGGCGAGAATTGTCCTACTCTGGTTGATTTGGGGATTACTTATAAGGGTAAGATGGGACAGATGGTTGACTTGGGCCTTCTTTTCGAGAACATCGAAGCCTCTGCAAATACAGTGAAGTTCCCTAACGTATATGTAGCTGTCAATGAGACAAAAAAGATAGATGCGTCAAAGTGTTTTGCTGCTGCAGGTACTGCGGCATACAGCTATGAATGCACAGATAAGTCAATTGCTGATGTAACTGTTGTCGGATCTGTCTTTAACGTGAAAGGCTTGAAAGAAGGACGTGCCTCCCTGACTGTTAAATGTGGAAATGAATCTCAGACAGTAATTGTAACTGTCAGAAAGGGCGCTCAGAGTAATGGTTGGCTGTAATGGTTAGATTTTTGACTCTACTTGCCTGTTGTATCGCTCCTTTGGTCAGAGTCCATGCACAGGGACCTATAATGCTCCCAAAGCATGTGTTGGATTCTATTGCGCAATCAAGAGTAGCAAAGTCGGAACTTCTGCATTTTGATGCTTTGCATATCGACTTAGGGGGGATTTCTGATGATGGAGTAATCAAAGAATGTGAATTTAACTTTATCAATGATAGATTCGATACCGTTAAGATTGACAGGATTACTACTTCATGTGGATGTCTGACATTCATGTTGTCAGACAAAGTTGTTGCTCCAGGCAGTAGAGGCAAATTGATAGCTCGTTATAATCCTACTAATCACATAGGACCCTTTGAGCAGAGAATCAATTTATATTCGTACGGCAGTTCAACTCCTATGACGGTCTTGAAAGTGACCGGTTTTGTTATTGATGATGCGGCTGTCCCAGACTATCCCTTTAATATGGGAGGCTTGAGGTTAAGCGCCAAGTCCATATCGTTTGGGAATGTTACCAACGTGCGGACTAAAAGTATCACGATCTCATGTGTTAATAAAGGCACTGTTCCAGTTAAGTTGAAGACATATTCTCAAATGGCGCCAAAGTGGATTCAATTCAGGACCCAACCGGAGATAATTCAAGCTGGAGCAGAAGCGGAGATAGAGATAACTATTATAACGGATCAGATACCTGAAAGATGCTACGGCTCTCAATGTCTAAATTTGATTTTGGATGGGATTGAGGCCAGACCTTCAGAGAGGAGTCTGCAATTGCAATATGTTTATAAAGAAAAAATGCTATAAAGTTTTGATAATGAAGAATATAATCAAATTATTCCTAGTGCTGACTGTTTCAGCCTTCACATTTTCTTGTAATGAGAAGATCGAGGTACAGGACACCGCAGATCCAGTGCTGTCATACTAT
>JAEIGA010010085.1_pt1 | contig 14313 bp, 17 predicted proteins | sample 9270691 | NCBI WGS metagenome assembly JAEIGA01 (sample SAMN17057246, study PRJNA624740) | gut metagenome | biome: biome; isolation source: fecal sample | host: Bos grunniens | place: China: Xizang | collected 2019 | reverse complement strand
GCTGCCCCAGGCAAACGCTGGAATAGTATTGTCGAAAAGGTCATTTTTACGGTCGTAGCTGCGGTAATTGGCTTTGTTCTGGCCAAAATCGGGCTCTGATGAAGGGAGGCGGATAAAAAAGAGTGAAACTATATGCTGGACTCTGTTGCTCGAAAAAAATCGTATGGACAAGCTGGGGTGTATTCGTCGCGTTGCTCTGTGCGCTGTTGTACGGCCTTTTCTTCACCGAAAAGGACATGACCCCTCTTGTCACGGTACTATGCTTTGATGGCGGTGTGACCGGCACCGCCACAGCCTTCTACTTCTGGAAGGCACGTACAGAAAACAGGCTCAAATTGACGAAATCCATGGTCGAGGATTGGGCGGGAAGATACGGCATAGATTCCGTGGTCAATTTGGCCGGTATCATTTTTAACGAATGAAAGGGGAATATTTATGTTTGATATTACTACCATTATCGAAGCCGCAATTGCCCTGATTGGAGTCATCATCACTGCCATCGTCATCCCGTTCATCAAGAGCAAGACCACCGTCGCCCAGCAGCAGCAGATCAACGGCTGGGTCAAGATTGCGGTAGCCGCCGCTGAGCAAATCTATGTCGGCTCCGGCAGAGGTGTGGAAAAAAAGGCCCATGTACTGGCATTCCTGAAGAACAAGGGAGTCACCCTTGATGTGGAGAGTGTGGATGCCATGATTGAGTCCGCAGTCTATGAGCTGACCCACGGGGTGATTGAGATTGGGGCGGCTGCTGTGGCGGTTGGTCAGGATGGCTAAGATCTTTTAGGAAATTAAAAGGGGGCGGAATCCGCCCCCTTCTCCATTCCTTTTTTAGAATTCACTCGCGTTGATGCGATCTGTATCTAGGTTGCCGTTTGTCGTGAAATATAGTTGCACCGTCCACCCGCTATAGTAGGTCCCCGTGTCTTCAAATGTGAATAAATCATCCGCCTCATAATAAATGGTGTCTGGACCGAACAGGTTTTGCGTGCCGTACCATGTTTCGCCTGTGGCGTATCGCAGTATATAAGTTCCAAGCGGTACATCAACTTCAGTAGAAAAACCTCCGCGCACGAAGAACGCCATCACGGTTTTCTCGGTTGAAGCAGAAACCAATTTAACATAGTAGTCGTTTTTGTCTAAGGTCTTAATTTCTAACGGCGCCACTCGATTCAGCCCTGCTCCGGTAATTATCGTGCCGTTTGCAGGTCTGTTGACCGGTGTTAGCGCGGGCGACGAGGGCGTGGCAATCGAGCCCATGGTCCCGAATTGCTTCTTTGCCAACTCGTCAAGAGAGAGCGTTTCGCTTGGTGTGGATGATGGCGAGGAAACCCCCGGCTGCGGCTGAGATGCCGTACCCGGAGTGTTGTCGCTGGTCACAATTTTTTGAATAGCGACAAGCGCTATTAAGAGAACAGCTGCAACTGCACTGCAACTCCAGACAATCTTTTTCCTTCGCTCAGCCCGGGCCTTCTCCGCCCTTATTCGTTCTTGCCTCTCCCTCTCTTCCTTCTCGGCTTGCTGCCTCTGGTTCTCTCTTTGTATACTTGCTGCAAGCTGTTCATCATAAGCTCTTTTCTTTTGCGGGTCACGCAGGATTTCATAAATACGATTCAAGACCTGAGTGCGATCCGTTGCAATTAGGGGAGGGACGTTCCCTGCGTCTGGGTGAAAGAACTTAATTTGGGCAAGGTAGGCCGCTCGAATCTCTTCTTGAGTGGCGTAAAATCTGGGTACTCCCAAAAAAGCATAATAATCAGGACAATCCATACTTCATTCTTCTTTCTTTTGATCCGAATCAGCCGGGCGTTTTGACATCCAGTTGAAAAAGTCACTGATACACTCGTATATCGTGGAAATCAGCCAGACTATGATAGGAGATAGCACGATAAGCGCGATGAAGCAAACCACCACAATATCAACAATCCTCACAGTTTACCCCCTTACCCGTAGCGAAGGATACAAGCGAGGAAACAATCCTTTCTTCTTGGCGATAGAATACACCCGATGGATTTTATTGTCAATGCCACAAAGGAGTCTCTAGATAGGCCTCCCCCCCTGCGATAAAACTCCTCGAAAATACAAAAAAGAGGGATTATCTCATCGACAACCACCTCTTTCCCCTCCAAATTGTTTCGTTGACGCTCAATTAAATTAATGATATATTGACCACAACAAACAAAAAACCCGTCGGCTGGAAACCGACAGGTTTTTCTAAAGACCGATAACTCCGCGTAAGTGCTGGAAACACTTAATCGCGGAACTTAGAACCTACAGCACAGGTTCGCAGCGCCTACGCGCAATCAACGATCTCTAAGGTAATCGTATTATAGCCTCGGATTTTTGTCAAGATTGTTCGATTGGAATCGTTGTAAAATCCTTGGAATTTCAAAGGGCACCTGTGTAAACAGGTGTCCTTTTTTTGTTTGCCAAAAATACGAAGAAACGGGGTGAGCCACATGATTTCGGCACCAATCTATCAAAATAATCACAAATTTATAGACCGTTCCATCTCAGAGTGGCTCGACGTTCATTTCGGTGATCATGCCTTTAACGGCCGCGTTTTCATCGGGCATCGCAAGAATGGCGGCGGCGTGTATACCATGTCGGCTCGCAGTCTTTCTGAACTGAGCCAATACGTGATGATGATCCACGCCTCTCAGCGCCTGGACTACTACATCACAGCCAATACTGTTTCCGGCACAAACCGTACGATGGACGGTTTATTTGGCCTGCAAAACATCGTCATCGACGTGGATTGTCATACAGCAGGCAGAAACACTTCTGCCCTTGTGCAGGCCTTTCTTTGGCGTGCAGAGCGCGATTTATGGTCGGACAAAGATTTTCCTCGCCCAAACAGCGTCGTGAAATCAGGGCGTGGTGTGCAGCTGTGGTGGGCGCTCAAGCCTTGCCATGCTTCTTGTCTGTTTTATTATAACCAGATTAAGACTGGTCTTATGCATCGCATCGAAGATTTGCTATCCGAATATTCTGAGGAGCTTGAAGGCTTGGCGGTAGACCGTGCTGCCAGTTCCAATGCAGTGGGCTATTACCGCCTGCCTTGCACATTCAACACGGCATCAAAGAGCTACGGAACCCTCCAGGTGCTCCATAAAGGCCGCTACGACACGCAGGAGCTTGCGGAGTATATCCAACCCCTCCCCCGCCCTAAAACGCCTGTACGGGCTTCTGAGAGCCTTCTAGAGGGTATTCCGATGCAGGGTGGAGATCTAATCGTGCTTCACAACGCTCACAGCACCGGTGCGAACCGTGTGATGCAGTTAATTAAGCTTCGCAATTTACGAGACAACGAGATTGGTGCGGAGACACGCAACAACCTCTGCTTTGCCGTTTACAATGCCCTACGCATGTCCTTTGACCATGAAGAGGCAATGCACCGTCTGCAAGCATACAACCGCGGGTTCAAGCACCCGATGACCGAGGCTGAGCTAGAGGCTACGGTCTGCTCTGCTGCGCGCAAAGGCGGGTACAAGTATACCAACGCGAAATTAATCGAGCTGTTGGAAGTCACGCCGGAGGAGCAGGACGCAATCGGTCTGCACCCATTTACTGGGGTGTACAAGCCATGGAACCATGCAAAGCCCAACGCAACACGGGATGCGGTCCGTAAGGCCCGTAAAGACGGCAGAGACGGTCAGATCATCGCCATGCACCGTGAGGGCATCTCCCAGGCTGAAACGGCCAGAGAGCTCAAAATAAGCCGTAATACGGTGGCAAAAGTGCTGAAGGAATGGCGCGAACAGGTTCAGGAAGCTGACCTGGCCATCGAACAAGAGAACCTGCTCAATAACGGTGCTATATATGATTGCTTACTAGCTAAACCTACGCACCAAGGGGGTTCTGTGTCTACTGGAGATGAACAGGCTACCTCTCCCCTGCTGACTGTGGTGAAAAGAAATGCTCCATCTAGTGGGGATGGGCCTCCTGAATCCGGGGCTGGATGATGGTTTATGGGCCTCTCTCCTGCCCTGCTGGGGGTTTTATGGGGTTATTAGATCGTCAATGAATTTCCCATGGTCTTCTATTAGAACTCCAATAGAAATACATTGGGCGAATATTGGGGATTCTGTTGGAGATATATTTGCATTCTATTTGGATTACTTCGCTATTCCAAATAGAACCCCAATGCATTCTTATTTGCAATATATTGGCGATTGCATTGGAAACATATTGGCAATAGATTCCTTAATAGCGCTGGGGACGGAGATGATCGGCCCCGCAATGTCGGATAAACTGCACCAATAGAAGGCAAATAGTTTTCTATTAGAAATACATTGGAGACACATTGACGTTGCATTGGCTTTTCAATAGCTTTTCAATAGAAACATATTGACTTTGCAAACCATTTCCAATAGAATGCTAATATACTTATATTTGCAATATATTGGTCAATGCATTTGCAATGCATGGGGAATATATGGGCAATAGAATTGAAATGTATTGGAAATAGATTGCAAATGCATTTTTATTCTATTGACTATTTGCAATATAGATGCTAATATATTTCTAATAGAACTGCATTGGCAATATATTGGTCAATGCATTGGAAAAGGAGCATTGCCATGAAGACAATTGCATTTGGTACATTAAAGGGAGGAACCGGCAAGACAACGGTGGCCTTCAACATTGGCGGCATTTTGGCAGAGGAGCACAAGGTCCTTTTCATTGACGTGGATCCTCAGTCCAATCTGTCCGACAATGCAGGCGTGGACACTACCGATCAGACCGGACCTACCATCCGAGATGTGTTTGAAGATCCGACCCATGTTCGGGCAGAGACTGTGATTACGAAGGAGCCCATGTGGCAGCTTCCCAACCTGGATATCATCTCCGGACACATTCGTTTGACTGCCACCGAGTTCCAGCTGGTTTCCAAGGCCGGTCGAGAGCGCGTGCTGCAGAAGTGGATTGAGCGCAACAAAGATGTGCTGGGCGAGTATGATTACATCATCATGGACACAAATCCCTCTATGGGCGTGGTCAATCAGAACGCATTTATGGCTGCAGATGAGATCATTCTGGTCTCTGACGTATCCAAAAAGGCCATTCAGGGTGCGCAGCTGTTCGCTTATCTGTGGGGCGAGGTCTGCGAAAACATGGATATTGCAGATAAAACCAGCGCTCTGGTGCTCAATAACTGTGACAAGCGCATTGGCTTAACACGAAATATCATGGAATACTATCAGGAAGATGAAGACTTCGGTAAAATGATTCTGCAGAATATGATCCCGAGCAGGGTGGATGTGAAGAACACCGAAGTGCGATATCTGCCCATTAATCTCACAGCTCCGGATTCTGACTCCTGTGAGGCGTTCCGGTCTGTGATTTCTGAATTGAAAGAGAGAGGAGTCCTGTAAAATGGCAAATCCGTTTAAAGAGGCTGAAAAGGCGAAAAAGGTGGCTCCTGGCAGCCATAAACAGACTGTAGTCGAGAAAACTGAGGAAAAGGTGGCTCCTGTGACCCCAGAAGCTCCCGTTGAGAAGGTAGCTCCTGTGGTGGAAGAGACTCCCGCAGCCCATGTGAAGGAGGAACCGGTGGCAGCACAGCCTAAGGCCGAGAAGAAGCCTACCAAGACCGCAAATAAGATTGAAGCCCTGCTTGGCCCTGCTCAGAAGGCGAAGAAGCAGGAGCGCTCTACCATCGCCGTTTATCTGTCCAAGGAGAACCAGGCTTGGCTGAAAGAGCTGGCCAACCAGCGTGGCAAATCCGTGTCCGAGCTGCTGGATCAGATCCTGAACGAGCTGCGTGGCTAATTCATGAACCCTCAACTTTCGAGTTGGGGGTTCTTTTTTATAGGTGGAAAGATTTTCAGGGTTGCATTGAAAAACAAAATACAACTCTAATCGCTTTTACCAACGGACTCACAAAAAAAGTACCGGGCATAAGAGCAGGGAAGAGGAGGGATCTCCGATCTGGTTCTTATTTGTGAGTCTGTTTGTGGAGAGTATTAGTTTATTATTAGTTCTCTATTAGTACTCTTGTTAGTCTTATTTATAGGAGGCCTGAAAGCCTTGCGGCCCAAGGGATTGCGGTGTCAAAGGTGGAAACGGATTCAGGGTCAGGTGGAACGATTTTCAGGGTAGAGAGGAACAATTTTCAGAGCAAAGTGGAAGCTTTTTCAGGGTGAGGTGGAATGATTTTCGCGCCAAGGGGGAAAGAAATTCAGGGTAAGGTGGAAGAAAAATAAGGGTGTTAAATGCTAAGGTGGAACAATTTTCATGGCAAAAATTCGAGATTTATTTTGGGTCGGGAGAAAAAATCAGGCACTAAATATGGAGTCAGTTGTTGCACAGAGGCGTACAACGGAAGTTGCACACCGCCAAAGGTGGAAAGATTTTCAGGGCAAGGGTGGAAGTGGATTCAGGGTCAGGTGGAAACATTTTCATGTGAAGTAAAAACGCTTGCCAGGAAACGTTGCACAGGTGGAAGCCTTGTAGGGGGAAAAGCGGAAGGGTTGTAGGGGCAAAAGTGGAAAAACACATTGACTTTTTCCACCTTTTATGGTAGTATGTGCCATCAGCCAACTTGAATGTGCGCAACAAACAACTGTTTCAAAGGAGAATACCAATATGGCTCGACGTGGAAGTGTCATCGCAAAGGCTGTTGTTGAACAGGAAATTCACTTTGATTCCGAATATTATTTTGAAGACTTCATTCACAAGTTAGATTATTACGAAGAACCATATAAAATTGTGAGCAAGACCCATAGCCAAGGTCGTCTTGTTGTAGTAATCCGGAAACGCTATGGGGAATATCCTTTTCTTGGTGATACAGACCCCTCGACGCTTGACGAATATTGGAAAGAAAGGCGAGATGCCGAGCGAGGAGTTACCTATAATGACGATGGCGGTCTGATCGTTACTGATGTAGATAAGTATATGAAGTGGAAAGCCGACTCCTGCAACAGAAGTCGGAACTAAGAATTTAGTAATAAACCGAGCAAGGAGAAGTTTCATGCTTGACGAAAGATACATAGTCGAAAAATCCAAGGCACTGGTCTGGGCGCAGTTCCAGGATTACAGCTCGGGTGAGCTGAAGATCCTGGATACCTATCTGTCCCGTATCGATGCCCGCAACCCGGATTCCTCCCTCGTTACCTTTACGAAAAAAGAATACGCAGAGCTGATGGGCCTGGATTCTGATATCCGGACGGAGCAGTTGAAGGCCTATACCGGCGGTCTCTTGAGTAATGTGGTTACCATCGAGATGCCGGGGAAGGGGTACGTGCAGTATCCTCTGTTTTCGGAGGCGAAGTGCTATCTGGATGACAGCTCCGGTCAAGTGACCATCGAGGTGGACTGCAACCATAAGCTGAAGCCTGCTTTCTTTGACATTGCTCGCAACGGTTATGTGCGTTATCAGCTGAAAAATATCATCTCCTTGAAGAGCCAGTACAGCGTGCGCCTTTACCCCAAGCTGAAAGATCGCCCCTTTGGTTGGACGGTTTCGGTTGCAGAGCTGCGCGAGATGCTGGGAGCGACGGCGGCATCCTATGATGTGTTCAAGGACTTCAATAAGCACGTGCTCCAAAAGGCAGTGAAGGAGATTAATGAAATCACAGACATCACCGTCACGACGGAAAACATCCGAAAGGGCAAGTCTGTGGTATCCATAAAGTTTAATGTTGCAGAAAAATTACCACATGTAATCAGCAAAGAGGACGCAGAGCTGTTCGCCGATGCAGAACATGTGGAAGTAGAAGTGGACGAGAATCAGATTACCTTTGATGATGTGATTGACTCCGCCTTCGCGGATGAGGGTGGCCCGGACGATCCTCTGGCGTTCTTTGCTTCTGCGCTGCCCTCCGGCTTCACCAGGGAACAGGTGGAGCTCCTGCGTGCGCTGGCCTTTGATCATATGCCCTCCGATGTGGGCTACGGATCCGCCGCCGACCTGTGGCTGCATAACTTCCTGGATCAGAAGACCAAGCTGATGAAAGCGACGCCGGGCGTGATGAATCCTTTTGGTTGGATGCGCCGGGCGGTCATGGAGGATTGGAAGTAAGGTTTATTATCAAAAAATTCTTATAAGATCTTGAAAAATAAATGGAAATCATAGCGAACAGCTAAAGAAAGATAAGGAAGTGCATAGTTATGAGGGGAAATCATGTAAAGAAGGTTAGCGTTTGGAGCGTATTATCTGGGTGTTCTCTGTTGTGCAGCCTTTTTACATTATGGAAAGGTATCGACAAAATGACAAACTACTATAACAGTGATTACTCCGTGCTCAACAAGAATGCTTACGTGGGCGGAGATGCTTATAACTACATTATCAACGGAAACTATGCAACTGCATTTTTCGTGTTGACCACAATGTTTGTGCTGGCAGCTATTGGACTGATGATTCTTCACTATGTTTCCAGAAAAAACATCGATGCTCCGGTCCAGCAAGTTCAGAAAACAGTCATTGAGGATATTGAATCCAATCTTCCCCAGATTTGAGGTGTGACTATGGCGCATCGTTTTAAACGATTGTTTCAACTGCCAGCGAACCAGTATATAGAGGGGGCCCCCGTCATTTTGGTAGCTGGTGTGCTGTCAAAAGACAATGAAACTGGTAGTATTATTACCCAGTTGAAGTTTCAAAGTGTATCTGAGAAGCGAATTAAGGCAGTAAAGGTTTCTCTTGCAGCGTATGATGTTTCAAATGCTGATGTACAGGGCGTTAGTGACTATCAGTATCTGGAACTCAATATTGGCAATGGCCAGGAGTTCGGCTCCAACAAGGCTATTGTCATGCCCGTTTCCGTTACTCGTTCTTTTGCAGTTGCTTCTTTGCTGGTTGTGTTCAACGACGGAAGCATGTGGGAGAGCCCCGGTAACTTTGCCGTGTTACCTGCTGCAAAAAAACTTTCTTTGGGCGGAGCAGAACTCGTAAAGCAGTATCGCATCGCCACTAACGATAGCGCAACCTGTACTCCTGCTGAAAGTCAAGGCTTGTGGCAGTGCGCCTGCGGCACTTGGAACAAGGGAGCAGCCTGTACGCATTGCCGTATTCTCAAAAATAAGGTCTTCTCTGCTTTGGATGTCGATGTGCTGAAGGAGCAAATGAATATCCGGCTTGCCAAGGAACAGGAACAGCGAGATGCGGAGACCGCCCGACAGGCACAACTACAGGCAGAAGCGGATGCTCGGCGGAAAAAGAACATGAAGCTGCTGACTACATTATCAATCATTGCATTGATTGCTGCAATTCTTATTGTTGCTGGAATCGCTGTTTATAACAAGGTTACAGAACCTACCATAGAGAAGATGCTTGCCTTGTACACTAACGATGATGTGATAGCACTACTTGGCAATCCGGATGAAGGTTCCAAGGCTGCAGAGTATGATGTGTCTTTTATGGGTGAAGATTATTCACTGACGTTTACCTATGGCGAAAACACCTTGCGCAACTGGACTATGTTGTATAGTTATCCCGGCGTAGATAAGCTTGAATCCATATTTGACGTTCCGGATTACAATATCACTGCCAAAGATAAATCTGCCGCCAACGCAGTGATATCGGAACTTACGGAAACGTTTAGAGAAAAATATGGTGAGCCCCAAGTGCAAAAATCTGAGGAAAATGTCACGACTTATACATGGGTTGTAAATGACAGAATGGTGGAGGTTGTAGACTACACGGGTAACCGGGAATTGTCGCTGGCTAGCGCTGTGAGCATCCGTGTCAACTGCGATCATCAATCTTTTTGTGAGCACACTGACACGAGGGATGAACATTTGGACGCCACCTGCACGGGAAATGGCTATGACCGAACGGTATGCAATATCTGCGATTATGTAGACGAAACTATTTTAGAGGCATTTGGCCATAATGAAACGTCTAAAATCACCAAAGAAGCATCTTGTTCAGAAGCTGGCGAGAGGAAATATATCTGCAAAACCTGCGGAAACGAGCGTATGGAAACACTTGATATGGTTGCCCATAAATATCAAGATGTCATTTTGAAAGAAGCCGCCTGCACCGAAAATGGATTAAAAAAACCAACCTGCTCTGTTTGCGGTTACTGCACATCTGAAGAACCTATTGCCGCATTAGGACATGCCCACGAACGAGAAACTACCAAAGCTGCAGGGTGTGAAACAGAAGGCACGTACACATATACATGTAGTAAATGCAGCGACTCATACACAGAGAAAATCCCTGCATTAGGTCACTCTATGTCTGCGGCTACATGCACAAAAGATGGAAAATGTTCGCGTTGCGGAAAAATTGGTGCAAGAGCATTAGGACATAATTGGGCATACAAATATTGGAATGGGAGTAGCAAAAAAGAAACACGATGTGAGCGCTGCCAAAGCAAATATACACCCAATATTAGAATTATAGGAAAAAATCTGCCTTATAGTGAAGAATACAATAACTTAACCATTGAGTCGGTATATTTGGATGACAGGTCAGGTGTGTTTATTGACGATAATGGTGAGATTATTGTAGCTGCTTGGATTACGTTGGTCACATCAGGGGATGATTCGACCGTCGTTTCCTACAAGATTTATAATAGCTCTGGAACTCTGATTGAAGATTGGTTTGAAACCGTTTCGGGTTGGTATAACGGAACAATAATTGCCAATCTTCCAGATGGAGACACATATTACATTGTATTTGACTAATTATTATGACAAAATCGTTGCAGCTACCCATTAAATCCTATAAAATACATATACTGTAAAGGTAAGATAAGCAACACCCGAAGACACATGTCTTCGGGTGTTTTGTTTTCCGTTCCTTGCACCGTTTCATACAACAAACCTCAGTGCCGTCCACAAGGTTAGAATTGCCTCGACTGCGAAAGGGCAGGGGAGAGGCGAAAAAATCCTCCGCACCATGGTACGGAGGATTCATTCAAGCACAAATTACTTTTCTTTGTCAGTTGGCACACCATTCTGCTTCTCAAAGAACATATCCACAATTTTGGATTTCCGGAGATTCTCCGCCCACAGGTTTGCATTATCCTTGCGGAGCGCCTCAATCTCGTTCACCAGGAACTCGATTTTCCGCTGTGCCTCATCACGGATGAACTGCATTTCTGCCTGATGGGACTCTTGAATCTTATCAAACATCGTACGATATTCGTTGTTGTGAGCCAAGGCGCTCTCCAAATCCCGCAGGGCATCATTCAGCTTCTGCGTGTTTTCAGGGGCGCTTTCTTCGAACGCAAGGATGCAGGGATACTGGTTAGAAGACCCGATGATGGCATCTTCAATGCGTCGTGCGGTCTCGCGCAAGATGTCCTGCTCGCAATTTTGCGCCATGAGTCGCTCGATGGTTTTAATAGAAACACCGGATTTCTCGGCGATGTAGGCATTGGTCAGTCCGTTGGCTTCCTTCATATCACGCATGAACTCACACCAGCGTGCCAGATCCATGGCGGAAGTGCGGGGGCCATCGCAGCGCAGCTTGCGATGAGGGCAGGAAAGACATCTGTTATAGGGTTTTGCGGAAAAGTCGGTTTTCTTTTTCATAAAATCGGCCTCCAGTTAAATAACCTATTTTGTAGGGGAAAACCCTATTAGAACGGTGGTGAGGCCCCACACTTTTCGGTGATTTCCCATTACTTTTGGCTGTTTTTCTGCGTTTTTTAATGGTAGGCTCTAATTAGGGCAGAAGAAGCCCACCACTCTCATGATGCGGGGGTGAACGGTTGGCGCTGAGCACCTCCGCATCAATAAAAAGGGAATCATTTCTGAAAATTGCGGGTTTTCCGCGAGGATTGAAATAATAGTTCCCCTTCATTATAGTGAAGAGGAAATCCGCAAACGCAGGGAAGGATGGTAAGCATGAAAACCACTGGAGAAGATGCAAAAGAGGGTTTACGGAGCTTCGTCAGAGGCCTGAACAAAGAACAGGCCGACCACATTATGAATCATCTTCCACGATTGATTGCATTAATCGAAGAGCCAACGGAGCTTTGTCTGCAGGAATCGTTTCTGCAAGTAGGATAAGCGCTCTTTGGGAGTCAGAAAGACCATCGTCCAGGTTGTCTTTCTTTCTCCGATCCTCGATCAGGTCAGACTTCTCACACCCGAAATAGTTCGCCAGTCTTTCCACGGCGCCAATTCGCGGATATGCTCTTCCCTTGATCCACTCCACAAAGGTCGAATACTTGATATCAAGGGAAGCGCATAGCTGCTGCTTGGTTACCCCTTTCAAATCCATGTAATATAAGATGTTTTCTGCGAGAATTTTCTTGTTCTCGGCGGTCTTCATCCGAAACCCTCCTCTCTATATTCCCAAAATTCAGATATGTGAAAAAATAAATCGTTTTGTCTATTTTACGGTTAAATCATAAAAATGTCAAGAAAATCCATCAAAAATTACGATTAAATCGTTGACACGCTGGATTTTTTTATTTTACTATGGAATTACGATTAAATTGTAAAACTATTACGAAGGGAATGTAAAGTTTGGCGATAGAGAAAATTACGCTAATTGCCGCACGTAAGATGGCCGGGCTCACACAGAGAGAGATGGCTCAGGCTTGCGGCGTATCAGAAGGAACCGTCGCTCGATGGGAAAAGGGCATCAAGGATCCTACCATCTCCCAGGCGAAGAAAATCGGGGAAGTCTGCGGGGTCAATTACGATGATATTATTTTTTTGCCCAAAGTTACGATTTAATCGTAATGCAATTACGACATATACATAAAAGGAGGGACCGTAATGTGTGAAGAATGCAGAATGCATCCGTGCCATGCCAGCTGTCCCAATTCGCTGGGACCGAGATTGGTGTTCCTTTGCTCCGGCTGCGGAGGGCACATCGTGGAGGGCGACAATTACTGGGACATCTTAGGCGAGCAGTTCTGTGAGGAGTGTATCGACAAAGCACGACAGGAGGCTGTCTACGATGACGATGACTTTGAATTCTAGCAACTACTACGGGGAGGAAGCGAACCGAGCGTATTTTTCGGTCAGCCAGTACAAGGATTTTCAGAAATGCCCCGCCATGGCCATGGCGAAGCTGAGAGGGGAGTATGAGCCGGAGTTCGGACGGGCGCTGCTGCTGGGGAGCTACGTGGATGAGCTGCTTACCGGCACTGACGAGTCCATTCAGAAGTTCCTGGTTGAGAATGTGACAGAGATCTACAAGAAGAACGGTGACCGCTACGCCGACATCCAACAGGCGGATGAGACCATTGTTCGCATCCGCAAGCAGCCGCTGATGATGCATTACCTGTCCGGTGAGCATCAGACCATTATGACCGGGGAAATTGAGGGCGTTCCATTCAAGATCAAGATGGATAGCTTCGATCCGGAGGAATACATAGCAGATTTGAAGTACATGTCCAGTCTTCGCAGTCCAAACCTGTTCCAGCCTATGGTGCAGTACTGGGGCTACGACATTCAGGCGGCGGTGTATCAGGAGATTGTTCGCCAGAATATCGGGAAAACACTTCCGTTTTTCTTTGTGGTCGCCACGAAGGAGAAACCGGCACACCTGGCGCTGGGGCAGATCAGCCAGTGGAACATGGATCAGAGCTTGGAGACGGTGCGAAAGGATATCGTCCGTTTTCAAAAGATAAAACAAGGTGCGTTACCGGCAGAGCGCTGTGAGGATTACGGCTGTGACTACTGCACCAGCACGAAAGTCATTACGGAGCCCATTGATACCGACCTGTTCGGCATGAGTGCCGCACAGTTAAACGGGATGAAGGGCGTCATCTAAAGGAGGAAACAAATTCATGGCAAATGCGTTGATCTACTGTAAAAGTGGTGGCGGTAAGACGGTCAACTCGACCCTGGTTGCCGCACCGAAACGAAAGAAGAACCTGTTGATCTGTACCGACAACAGCAGTGTGGTGCTACAGAACTTCAAACGACCGAATTTGGAGATCCAAAATGTGGGCAGTGTGAAGGAATTTGTGGATGCTTACCGCGCCGGATACGAGAGCAAGAAGTTCGACAACATCATCCTGGATAACCTTTCGGATCTCATTGATATGTGGCTGTTGGAGCTTGACGCCAGCGGCAAATTCAAGGATTTCCGCCAGGCGTATCAGCTGGTGTATCAGAGCTTGAAGCGCTTGACTCGTGAGAGCACGACCCTGGACTGCAACACGATCTTCACGGCATGGTGCGACACGGTAGATTTTCCTCTTCCGACGGGAGAAATCATCACCCGATTGCAGCCGAAGCTGCCGCCTAAGATCCTGGACAACATTTGCGGTCTGATGAATGTGGTGGCGTATATCAATACCGGCACAGACAAGGAAGGCAACAAGCGCTGGTACTACGTGACGGAGGAGACACCTACCCTTTACGCGAAGGATCAAATCGCCTGCAGAAAGAACT
>JAEIGA010010084.1_pt1 | contig 14313 bp, 15 predicted proteins | sample 9270691 | NCBI WGS metagenome assembly JAEIGA01 (sample SAMN17057246, study PRJNA624740) | gut metagenome | biome: biome; isolation source: fecal sample | host: Bos grunniens | place: China: Xizang | collected 2019 | reverse complement strand
TCGCATTGGTCCACTGAAGACGTCCTTGCTACTGATTGGAGGTTCTCTGATGACAGAAGTATATTTAAAAGCAAGACAAGAGCTTATAACGATGATAAGAGCGAGAGGCAGCAGCGAGGATGAGTGTAAAAAGATCAAAAAAGAAGAGGTCTATGAAGTGATTCGTGGGATGCAGATGGGCTGTATTGTCGGGACTTCTGACACGCATTTCCATTCGGATATTTTTGTGATTGGATGCTGCGTTTTGTGGGAGGATGCGGTACGGTTTAATTTCATAGGTAAGGCTACGATACCCGTTGAAGCGGTTGTGGATACGATTCTCGCAGTTCGGGTTGATGGGCCGTAACGAGAATGAGGAGGAACCCTAAATGAGCGGTAAACAGTATGATATTTTGAGCCGTTGTGTGGAAATCGATGACAAGCTTCAAAGCTATAAACATGAACTCGGTGGCCAGGAGCTGCATGTTGATTGGCTTAAACGACAGATCGAGAAGCTTGAAATCGAAAGACAAGAACTAATGAGGAAGCTGTCAGAGATGGACAAGCGATTTCTTAAGGACAAAAGGGCTGAGAATAAAGAAACCGGGAAGTGATATTGATGCCTAACTACTTTGATCTGACTTGCTCTGATATGGGAGGCGGCTTTGTTAATCTGCCAAGGGTGCATCTGTCGTACGATTCGGTTGATGACTTTGGGGCCTGCACTGTCATTGAAGAGGATGAGGATATTTCGGAAGAGGGGTACCGTGTGTTAGCTGCGGCATTTGCTTCTGGAGACATTGACTATACTATTAATGATGCGTGTGATAGGTTTTTCGATGAGATTGACCTTATCACGGCGGATATTAATAGTATTGATAAGGAATGGGGCGACCTAACAGCAGCTTTTGTTGGAGGGTCGCTTGGCATTACTGATAAGGAGTATGATGAGAGAATTCGGGACTTAAGATGGCGCAAGATGATCAAAGAAGAGATCAAAACTGCTCTTGAGAGAGATTTGAGCAAATTCCTTGGCCGTTACGAGGTTCCGTTTTGAGTCGATAAGGAGGATATTTATGTACGACTATGCCTTGGCTGTATTAAAAAGAGCGCAACAGGCTGTTGATGAAGAGCTGAAAAAGAAAGTTGAGCGTGGCGGAATGACTGCTCCTGAGTTAGCGCTCAATCGACAGAACGCTTTGGATATTTCTGATGCGATTCAAACGCTTGAAAGTATCGCTACGGAGCCGGAGGAGGGCCTCTGAGAGCGCTCAGAATGCGATTCTAGAGGGGTTTCGTATATTTGTGTAGTTTGACGTGTGAGGCCTTAGAAGCGCTGTACGGGGCTGCTAGGGGCCTTAGAATGGATTTTAGGAGGTAAAATCATGCTTGAAGATAAGAATCCGATTTACACTCGTGATGAGGCTGCCAGAATCGTGGCACTTTTCGAGGATATTTTGATTAAAAACGAGATCTCAGTGCCAAGTCCTGAAGATTATGATCGGGATCCTGAAGACGATCTTGGTCTTTATGGGTCGACTTATTACGATCTTTTGGATGAAGTTGAGGATATTTTGCATGAAATCGTCCTCAAATGTGGTCCTAAAGGGCCTAAAAAAGACCTAACACGGGTAGTTTTTGGCAAATTTAATGGCGAAACACCTAAAAAACACGACTGAATTGCTGCGATTGGAGGATATTTTCATGGAAATGGTAACTTTCAATGGCGGACAGCCTAGAAACGAAGAAATTACTGCTGAATCTGGTATTAGTCTTGATGAATTTTTCGAGATTTTGGATAAAGAGCCTTATAAGAAACCTTTCATCGTTAAACTTGCGTATAAGTATGACTTTGAAAACAGTTTTGACGTGGACAATGAGATTCTTGACGTCGATAGCTACGGCTATGTGTGGTTGAATGACTGGGACGAGGGACAAACTAGCCATGGAACGGTGAGAGTTCTTGGCTATGTGGCGGTTGACGATGTCGAAATGCCGAGAATTGGCGGGAAAAAGGCACCTGAAAAGGATATTTTTGTCGGTGTTACTGACGAAAATGGTGATTGGAAACCTGCTTAAAGTTTATGTCTTTTATGTCGCGATTTTTTCAGTTCGGGTTAAAGTTTATTGCGGGCTTTTTTCGCGAAAAACTTAAACTTTATGTCTTTTAAGTTGGAAACTTTGTGCACAACTTAAACTTTATGTCGCGAATTATTCAGATGCTATAATGGAGGAGCGTTTGTGTGACTTTTCGAGGCTTGAAATAGAGCTTTGAGAGTCATGCAACGCACTCCAAAATAAACAATTTTTATATTTTTTCGCAGGCTTTGGAGGTAAACCTATGATTAAATGCGGTGAAAATGATGGAACTGGTGTGTTTCCGATGCACGAAAAGCATGAGGATCAAATGTACGTTATCCTCTTTTATTCAAATAATCATGAGGTATGCAATGCATTCGGAGGCATTTTTGACACTTATAAAATGGCACTGGATTACCTTTTTGGATGCGGCTATACGAACATTCATGATGATGACGAAGACCAAATCCTTGTTATGCATGGTGATACCGATTGGCCATCTTATGCTAGGATTAAGAAATTTTCTGTCAATCATGGAGTACTTGCTGGAGGGTACATTAACGGCGATTTTGTATATTTTGTGCCTCGTTCTTGGCAATAAAAAGTTGCGCAATAATATTAAAGTTTGTTTCGCAATAAAGTGTCTGGAGAGGTTAAAGTTTATTGCAAAAATCCGTAAAATTACGGCAGAAAATCCGTAAAATTCGCGCAATTATATTAAAGTTTATGTCATTTGAAACCTGCTCTGTGACAAAAACTTTAAGTTGAAACATCGATTTTGGCCATTTTTTGCCATTTTTTGCCGAAATTCTGCCGTAAATCCGTAAAATTTACTACTTTTTATTTTTTTACGCGAAAAAATCAAAAATTTCAAAAAAAAAATAAAATTTTTACGGAATTACGGCAGAACGGTTAAAAAGCATTTATTGGAGGTGAAAAAATGCCTGATTTCTTAAAGATCGTAATCAATACTGAGGCAAAGGGAGGACCAGTCGCATTCCCTACATTTGTTTGCGGTCAAGTTAAGGATATCATGGTACAAGGAGGAAAGTTCAAAGCTGCATGGGACGCTGATAATTCTGTTTGGATTACCGATAAGAATTTGATCCCAGGACTGATTGATAGAGAAATTGATAAAGCAATTGACGAAGCAGAAGAACGGACCGGATATTCTAGAAAGGCATATCGAGAGGTAAAGTATGCTAGACTAGGAACATACAAGGTCATGAACGAATTCAAAAATTTCATCGAAAACCAGATGGCAGATAACTATGTCCCCCTTGATCACAAATTAATCTTCAAATCGGATCCGTATAGACGAGAGGATTATTCCACAACAAGGCTTCCGTACGACATCGTGGAAATGGAAACCCCGGCATTCGACAGGATGATGGAGACATTATATTATCCACAAGAGCGAAAGAAGATAATGTGGGCAATTGGGGCAATTGTTTCTGGCGATTCAAAGAAGATCCAGAAGTTCTTTGCTCTCTATGGTCTTCCTGGAAAAGGAAAAGGAACCGTCATCAAGATTATCGAGCAGCTATTCCAAGGATATTACTCAACGTTTAGTGCTGATGCTCTTACAAATCGGTCCTCACAGTTTTCCATGGAGCCTTTTAAGAACAATCCTCTTGTTGCGATCGATGCTGATGCAAGTCTCAAGTATATTACGGATAACACGAGGCTTAACACAATTGTATCGCATGAGTACATGATCATCAATGAGAAGCACAAGCAGCAGTATCGTATGAAGATCGAATCGATGCTTTTTGTTGCGACGAATGATCCTATACTGATAACCAGTGCGAGTTCCGGTCTCATGAGACGCCTTGTGGATATTCGTCCATCAGGCAACACTCTTGATGAGGATGAATACTCAAGATGTGAAGATCAGATTCCTTTTGAACTTGGCGGCATTGCTTACAAGTGCTTGCAGGTATATTTGAACGACAAGAAGGCATACAACAAGTATATTCCTGTTGAGCAGCTTAGTAACACGAATGAAACGTTCTTGTTCTTGATGGAGTATCGCGACGTGTTTGAGTCGGAAGAATACACAACACTGAAGGTTGCGTATGAGCGGTATAAGAAATTCTGCGAAGAGAGCGGAATCGATAGACCGCTTAAACGTATGGACTTCGGTAGAGAACTTAAGAACTATTTCGAAGAGTTTTATGCTGATTACAGAATGAAGGACGGAACGCATAGGACAGCTGTATACATAGGATTCAAGTATCAGATGTATGTCCGACGTTCAGAAGACGAAAAGACACTGCAGAAACTTGAAGAGAAGGATATTTTCGATACGCTTCCTGATTGGCTGAAGCTTGAGCAAGTCGGAAGTGACGTTAACATCCTGAATAGAGCGTATGCTGGACGCCCTGCTCAATATGCGTTTGGTCCTGAAGAAGTCCCAAAGAAGAAGTGGGATGATGTGACGACGAAGCTTACGGATATTCTCACGACGCAAACGCATTATGTGATACCTCCGTCAAAACACATCATCATGGACTTTGACCTTAGGGACCCAAAGACAGGAAAGAAGTCGCTCGAACTGAATCTTAAGGCCGCTTCAAAGTTTCCGAAGACCTACGCTGAGACTTCAAAGAGCGGCGAAGGAATCCACCTGCATTATATTTACGATGGAGACACTGATGAACTCTCGATGCTTTACGATGAAGGAATCGAGATCAAAGTGTTTAAGGGGAAGTCTGCATTACGAAGGAGGCTTAGTCTTTGCAACAATGAAGAGATTGCGCATCTTAATTCTGGGCTTCCTTTGAAGGAGGTAAAGAATAAGATGATCGATTGGGATGTTGTGAAAGACGAACGGCACCTTAGAGCTTGCATCAAGAAAGCCCTTAGACGAGAGATATGGCCGAATACCAGACCGAACATCGATTACATCAAGATGGTGACGGACAAAGCATACGAGAGCGGAATGCACTACGACGTATCCGACATGTATCAGGCGGTTATGAACTTCGCTGCGGGAGCTACAAACCAGTCTGAGTATTGCATGAACACTGTTCTTAAGATGAACTTTAAGAGCGATGAGATTGCGGATCCTGTTGGTGATGACGGAGAGAAGCCTATAGCATTCTTTGACTGGGAAGTCTTTCCTAATCTTAGTATCATGTGCTATAAGGTTGCAGGAGGGACGCTTGGAGATGCTGGAAAGGGTGAAGTCGTAAGACTTATCAATCCTACATCGAACCAAGTATCCGAGTTCTTTAGCAAGTATAGGGCTATCGGTTTTAACAACCTTGACTACGATAACCCGATTGCTTATGCAAGAATTCTCGGATATTCTAACCAGCAGCTTTATGAGCTTTCGAAGTCAATCGTTGCGAAGGGTATGAAGAATCCGTTTAAGGAGTCAAAGAACCTTAGCTTTACGGATATTTTCGACTTCAGCAATACGAAGCAGGGCCTTAAGAAGTGGGAGATTGCGCTCGATCAGCATCACCAGGAGTTTCCGCTTGACTGGGATAAGCCGGTTCCTGAGGACAGATGGGAAGAAGCTGCTGATTACTGTGCTAACGACGTATGCGCTACCGAGGTGCTCTTCTATCATCTTGAAGCAGACTGGGATGCAAGACAGATTCTGTCTAAGGTTTCTGGCCTTAGCGTAAACGACAAGACGAACGCGCACTCTACCAGAATTATATTCGGTACGAATCGCAATCCGCAAAGCTCGTTTAACTATCCGGACCTTTCAAAGGAGTTTCCTGGTTACGAGTTTAGTCCATACGGCATCAACGACGAGCGATACAACCTTGGGCCTGACGGGAAGTCAGTGAAGACATCTGGCAAGAGTATATTTATGGGCGACGATCCGTCAGAAGGTGGCTATGTTTATTACGAGACTGGCATTTGGAGAAATGTTAGACTTCTCGACATAGCGTCACTACATCCGACAACGATAGAAGTTCTTGAGTTGTTTGGCCCAGAGTATACGGCAAGATTCAGTCAGATCAAAGCGGCTCGCGTTGCAGTCAAGCATAAGGACTGGGATGCAGCTAGAGGATATTTGGATGGGGCTTTAAAGCCTTTCCTTGAAGGCGTTGAGAATCTGTCCAAAGACGATCAGCAGAAGCTGTCTGATTCTTTGAGTTATGCGCTCAAGATTGTTATCAACAGCATCTATGGCCTTACCTCTGCATCGTTCGCAAATCCGTTTAAGGACCCGAGAAACGTCGACAACGTGGTGGCAAAGCGTGGAGCGCTCTTCATGATTCTGCTTAAGCATGAGGTTCAGAAGAGAGGCTTTACGGTTGTGCACGTTAAGACGGACTCGATTAAGATCGCTGATGCCACTGACGAGATCATGGACTTCGTCATGAAGTTCGGCGAGAAGTACGGATATTCTTTCGAGCATGAGGCGACCTACACAAAGATGTGTCTCTTCAATAAATCGGTTTACATCGCCAAGTACGATGAGTATGGAGAGCGTACGAAAGGCGGAAAGCATGCCAATTGCTGGACTCCGACAGGTGCTGAATTCCAGCATCCGTATATTTTCAAAACGCTCTTTAGTCATGAGCCAATTGTGTTTAAGGACTATTGCGAGACGAAGTCTGTTGCAGGAGGAGCTGCCATCTATCTCGATTACAATGAGGATATGGTTTCTGGATATGAAGCAGAAGTATATTCTCTTACCAATCAGCTTGAGACAATGACAAGTGGTAAGATGGACGTTAGAAGGCGGATTAAGGAGCTTAAGGAGAGCATCGATTCTATGCACAACCTTTCTTTCGTTGGAAGGTGCGGTTTGTTTGTCCCCGTCGAGTCAGGCGTCGGTGGAGGAATAATGCTGCGTGTTGAAGGCGATAAGATTGGAGCTGTTGCTGGAACGAAAGGCTACCGATGGCTCGAATCCGAAGACATAAAGAAGCGAGGACTTGAGGGAAGTATCGATAAAGGATATTTCCGAGTGCTCGTTGATTCTGCGGTGGACCACATCGCACAGTTCGGCGACGCTGATGAATTTATCAATGGATGAGAAAGGAATGAGTATATTTGTCTGGAAGGTTTTTAGTACTTGATGAAGACCAATATGACTATCCAGATTACGATGAAGAACCCATAGTTAAAGATATAGATGGGTTTCCGGATTATGAGATAGATTCGTTTGGCGGCATTACGAGTTATAAATCTGGTTCGCCGAGGCGCATAAAACCGTGTGTTGATCACGGTCGATACGCAAAGGTTGTACTTTCGGATGGTGATGGTAGGCATCATAACAAATTATTACACAGACTCCTTGCTGAATCGTTTATACCGAACCCAGAAGGATATCCGATTGTCAGACACTATGACGATGATCCACACAATAATGATCTTTCGAATTTGATGTGGGGAACCGCAAAGGACAATGCAGACGACCGTTCTAGAAATGAAAGAACGGCTCATAAAAAAGTGTACTGCTATGAAACGGATACGGTATATTCTAGTGTCAAAGAAGCATCGGAAGATCTTGGCATTCGTCCTTCTAGTATAAGCCTTGTGTGTACTGGACGAAATAGATCAACAATGGGGTATCATTTATGCTATGCCGAAGAAATGAGCATAAAGCTTAATGACACGGGCAGCTGGCTTGCTCAGAGTAATCACTGCAAACCTCTGACTGCAGAAAACTTACTAACTGGAGAGATTTTAAATTTCGATAGTGTGTTGGAAGCAGCGGATTACACAGGATTACATCCAGCGTCTGTATCCGCGGTATTGCGTGGAAGGAGAAACAAAGCCAAAAGCTGGATATTCTATTAAATGTTAGTTAGCGCTAAGCCATGGCGCTTGCTATAAAACAAATCATGATTTCTTAAGGAGGAATTTGCAATGGCAGTTAAGGAAAAGCTCAATATTTCTGGAGCAAAGATCATTTGGCCCAACTTCTCTGGTAAGGCCACGGATTACAACGCAGAGGGAAAAAGGAACTTCTCTGTTGTATTTGATGACGAACAGGCAGAGGCTCTCGCAAGAGACGGCTGGCCGGTTAAGACGAGACCGCCTCGCGAAGGTTTCGAGGATGAAGGCAACTTCAATACGATGAAAGTCAGCATCAGTTCCTATAAAGGAGATCCGGCTAGGGACCCTAAGATCTACAGAATTTGTAATGGTCATAAGGTGCTCCTTACAGAAAGGACTGTAGGCTGTCTTGACTTTGATGACATTACGTATATTGATCTGCGGGTTCGTCCGTACAACTGGGAGAGAGCAAACAAAAGCGGAACCTCAGCGTATCTTGATGTAATGTATGTTACCGTTGCGGATGACCCATTCGCGGCGAAGTACGAGACGGTCACTGATAACTTCACTGACCCCGAGGAAGCGCCGTTCTAAACGTTAACGCTTCTCTGGAGTATATTTTCCATCCCAATCGCTTTGGAATAGGAGCTCATAGCTGCTGCAAGGCCATGAGCTGGGCCGCATTGTTTCACTGACAGGAGCAGTTAGCTCCCTGGGCTCCTTACCTTAGCGAAAGTATATTCTCACGGAGGGCATCGTATGGCTACGATTTTAAAGCCGCATCAATACGATGCGATAAAGAAACTGAAGAACGGGTCCATCCTCGTTGGTGGAGTCGGTTCTGGCAAATCAAGAACATCATTGGGATATTTCTTTGAAAGGGTCGGAGGATCGCTTTCTCCTGTTTACGGAGAAGAAGGTGTTGAAGGCTATCAGATTGAGAGTTATCCTAAAGGGGAGATTCCAGATCTCTACATCATAACGACAGCAAGAAAACGAGACACTTATGAATGGGAGACAGAATTGGCATTATATTCCATGTCTACTGACATCGACCTCAACGAGATTAAGAATCACATTGTTGTTGACAGCTGGAACAACATTGGGAAATACGCATCAGTCAGCGGGGCATTCTTCATCTTTGATGAGCAACGAGTTGGAGGAACAGGAAAGTGGGCTAAGACGTTTATCAAGATAAGTCGTTCGAACAGATGGATATTACTATCCGCTACGCCGGGTGACACTTGGTCTGACTATGCGCCGGTGTTTATTGCAAACGGCTTCTATAGGAACTTCACTGAATTCAGACAAAGGCATTGTGTCTTTAATCGTTATGCGAAGTATCCTAAGATTGATCACTACGTCGAGACAGGAGTGCTTGAGGCTAGACGGAATTATATCCTTGTTTATATGCATTTTAGCAGGCAGACACACGCGAACTACGAGACAGTTAAGGTCGAGTATGACAAAGACCTCTATGAGATCGCCTCAAAGGACAAATGGAATGTTTACAATGAGACACCTTGTCAAGACATAGCAGCTCTTTGCTCCGTTCTTCGAAAGATTACTAATTCAGACCCTTCGAGAATCGAAAAGCTTCTGAGTATATTTCAAGAACATTCAAAGCTTATAGTTTTTTACAACTTCGACTATGAGCTTGAGGCATTAAGAGCGGCTGCAGAGGAAAACGGCATCGTATATTCTGAGTGGAATGGAAAGAAGCATGAGCCAATACCGGAAACTGACGAGTGGTGGTATCTGGTCCAGTATCGCGCAGGTGCAGAAGGCTGGAATTGCATAGTTACCGATACGATCGTGTTCTATTCACAGACATACTCATACAAAGACTTTAAACAGTCTGCTGGAAGAATTGACAGAATGAACACTCCGTTTACGGAATTATATTACTTCACTTTTGTCTCTTCTTCGAAAATCGATGTCGGAATAAGCAGATGCCTAAAGAACAAGAAAGACTTCAACGAGAAGAGCTTTATTGAGGGAGGTGCTTTATGGTAGTTAAGGACAAGAAGAACGGACGGCCAATTGAGAACAAGAAACCAGTGAAGATTCTTGAGACTGGGAAAGTATATTCCAGTTATCGGGATGCAGCCGATGCTGTGCAGGGAGATCGTTCTTGTGTGTGGCAGTGCGTTAATGGCTATCGGACAAAACACAAAGGGTACACGTTTGTCTATGCAACAGATGAGAGTCGCTGAGCTTTTCAGCCTCTATAGTTTTGCGCAATAATATTAAAGTTTTTGTCGCGAAAAATTCAGACCCTATAATGGAGGGGAAATAGAGTATGGCTGAAATTCTATCCCTATCTCGTTTAGAAAGGCGGTGGCGCAACTTATGCCAAAGGAATCTAAGTTCCAGAAGGGCCTTATCGATAAGATCAAAGAACGCCTTCCTGGTTGCGTCATCATGAAGAATGATGCGAATTATATTCAGGGAATCCCTGATTTAACAATTCTGCATGGCGACAAATGGGCAATGCTCGAGGTTAAGAAAAGCGAAAACGCCTCTCATCAGCCGAATCAGGATTACTACATCAACAAGATGAAAGAGATGTCTTATGCATCTTTCGTATATCCTGAAAATGAAGAGGAGGTTTTGAATGAACTGGAACAAGCATTGGAACCTTAAAGACAAACACTCGTTTCTGAGTGCGTCTCAGTTCCACTGGATAAACTATGACGAAGAAAAGCTCGTTCAAAGATACAACACCTTTGAAGCAGCGCAGCTTGGAACAAGAATTCACGCTGTTGCAGCAGAGCTTATTGAACTTGGCATAAAGCTTCCCGCTATGAAGAAGACCCTGAATCTTTATGTCAACGACGGCATCAAATACAAGATGTCTCCAGAGACAATATTATATTACTCAGACAATGCTTTTGGAACAGCAGACACTATATGCTTTAGACGAAATCCAAAGACAGGACGCAATATGCTCAGAATCCATGACCTTAAGACTGGAACAGTTCCGGCCCATATGGAACAGCTGATGATTTACGCGGCCTATTTCTGTCTTGAGTATGGCTACAATCCTAGAGACATAGACATTGAGCTTCGTATCTATCAGAACGACGAGGTTCTTATGCACAATGCTGCAGACGCCTTTGACTCGGAAGAAGGCATTAGCGGCTATTCGATGATCGAAGCTATCATCAAGAAAATTATATCCTTCGATAATGTCATCAATGAACTCAAAGTGGAGGAATGAGAGCCATGAACGCTTTTGAAGAGAATTATATTCCGAAAGATGATGAGCTCTCTCATGAGGGCGTATCCAAAAAAGACGGAGCTAAAGTTGGTTCCGGTCGTTATCCTCTCGGAAGCGGTGAAAATCCGTATCAGCATCTTAAGGGCTTCTATGGAGCCTATAAGAAGCTCAAAGATCAGGGTATGTCCGATGGCGATATAGCCGAATCTCTTGGCGTTTCGACCGGCGTCATGAGAGCTCGTAACACGTACTACAGAGCACTCAATGAAACCATGAAAACGTCGAAGGCTGTGGAGCTCCTTGACAAGGGATACACCAAATTGGATATTTCCAGAGAGCTTGGCGTATCTCCGTCTACAGTTACGAAGATTCTCGAGAATGCTTCAAAGGTTAACGAGGCCAGAATTATATCCACAAGAAACATGCTGAAGGACAAGATCGAAGAGGCAGGTTGGGTTGATACTGGCAAAGGCACCGAAGCAGTCATCGGTGTTAAGAGAACGATGCTCGATGATGCGGTGCTTACCCTGCAGGATGAAGGCTACGAGGTCCACAACATCTTTGTTAAGATGGGCGGCACTGGTAAGTCAAGCACCATAAGAGCATTGTGCAAACCTGGTATGACGCAGGGTGACGTCCTTAGAGATAAGGACAATCCGAATGCTGTGCTTAACGACATTATATCTAGAGATCTTGGAGAAACCTATAAGAAGAAAGGTCCTCCGGTTAACATCAGCTCTAAGAGAATCGAAATCCGATATGCAGACGATCCGATTTCTGGTGCTGACATGGACGGTATCATCGAATTAAGACGTGGCGTGCCGGATCTTGATCTCGGAAATGCACATTATGCACAGGTTCGAATCGCTGTTGACGGCGATCTGTACGCTAAGGGTGTTGCGGTTTATGCTGACGACCTTCCCGATGGCGTGGATATTCGTGTAAACAGCAATAAGAATCGAGCACAAGGCCTTAGGAAAGCTCTTAAGGAGCAGAAGCATATCGATCCGAAAGACGACAACTCTCCGATCGACATAAACGACCCGTTTGGATCAACAACCAAAGAAGACTCTGATCTTAAGATGGTCAGCAACTTCTACATTGATCCTAAGACTGGAAAAGAAAAGCAGTCCGCTCTGAACTTTGTCAATGAGGAAGGCGGTTGGGCGGAATGGTCAAGAAACTTGCCTTCGCAGTTCCTTGGAAAGCAGCCGCCTAAGATTGCTAGAAAGCAGCTCAACATTGATGCTCTTACAAGACAGAAAGAATTCGACGACATTAAGGCTCTTACGAACCCTGTCTTAAGAGAAAAGCTTCTTGAAGATTTTGCTATGAATTGCGATTCTGCAGCAGTGCATCTTAAAGCGGCCGCTCTCCCTAGACAGGCAACGTGTGTTATCATTCCGTCTAGGAGTCTTAAGGAAACTGAAGTGTATGCTCCTCGTCTTGATGACGGCGACGAAGTTATATTAGTCAGATTCCCTCACGAAGGCACTTTCCAGATCCCTCGTCTTAAGGTCAACAACAAGAATCGAGAGGCTAAGAAGAGAATCGGCACGGCTTCTGATGACGCAGTGTGCATCAATCCTAAGACCGCCGAGATTCTGTCTGGTGCAGACTTCGATGGCGATACGGTTTTGGTCATTCCGACAAAAGGACATGATCTTAAGAATAAGAGCCCGCTTGAAGGTCTTAAGGACTATGATGCAAAGAAGCTTTACGGCCTTACCGATGAACAGGTGAAGTCTGGTGAGTTTACTTTGTGGAAGAAAGGATCTCGTCAGGAGCAGACAATGATGGGCAAGGCGTCGAATCTCATTACAGACATGACGCTTAGCGGCACCGCTACAGATGACGAGTTCGCTAGAGCGGTTCGCTATTCGATGTGTATCATTGATACAGCAAAGCATAAACTGGATCACGAACGTTGCAGACGCGAGAATGACATCGTTGGTCTTATGAAGAAGTATCAGCCGCATCCTGAGCGTGAGAAAGGCGCAAAGTATGGCGGTGGAGCGACACTTTTGTCAAGAGCGTCGGCTGCTATGGACGTCGAAGGTGTCAAGTCCTATCATGTTACGAACCCTGAAACCGGAGAGCGCGAATGGGCACGGTATGACGAAGGCGACGAACGTGGCATGCGTATGAAGCGTAAGAAGACCGATGAGATTAACCCTGCAACAGGCAAACCCGTATACGAGGACGTGGGACTAGTCCCCAAGACCCAAAAATCTACTAAGATGATGGAGACTAAGGACGCCTATACCCTTACCTCTGGTGGCTCAAAGGAGCACCCTGGAACAGAGATTGAAGACGTTTATGCTTCTTATGCAAATCGCATGAAGGCCATGGCCAATGAGGCCCGTAAGGAGGCCATAGCTGCTGCTAGGTCCTACGAGAAGGCTAGCCCCGACGCCAAGAGGGTATACGCCCCCGAGGTAGCCCACCTCAAGGCCGAGATCAATGAGGCCAAGAAGAACGCGCCTCTCGAGCGTAAGGCCCAGGCTATAGCACAGGCCAAGGTGGAGCTCATAAAGCAGGCTAATGGCTATAACATGACTAAGGGAGAGGAGTCTAAGGCTCTTGACAAAGAGCTCAAGAAGGCTAGAGACCTGACCGGGGCATCCCGGTATACCATAAAGCCTACTGAGAAGGAGTGGGAGGCCATCCAGGCAGGAGCCCTCTCTGTAACAGACCAGAAGGAGATCCTCAGATTCGCCGATAACGACCGCCTCAGGGAGCTGTCTATGCCGAAGACGCCCAAGAAGGTGCCTAAAGTGTATCTCAACACTGCAAAAGCAATGCTTGAAAGTGGTTACACTCTTGCTGAAGTCGCAAAGCGCTTCGACATTTCGCCTTCGACCCTTTCTAGCGCTCTGAATGAGTGAAGAAAGGAGGAAAAACATGGCAAATCGTGAAGTTTGGATTACAACAACAGACAATCCGTTCGATCCTTTCACTGAAATGGAAGTTTGGAAAAGATTTGATGAAGATCATGGTTACAATACTGTTCCTTTGCTTTGTCGTTACTTGAAAGATTCAACTGATTTGGGCGAAAAAGAGTATGAAGAAGCAGTTGAAGCCGCTGTGGACATCATGATGAGCTTCAATTTCTACGGAAACTATCGAAAACTCGTCAAAGAAGGCGATTCTGTTCATTATGGCTGAAAAAGAGCCGAAAACGTGTTGCAAAGCTTGAAAGTCGAAAATACCCTCTCCTCATTGAAAAAGCACCCCGGGGAGGGGGTATTTCAGACCCTACCCCCCTCTAAATCGCG
>JAEIGA010010083.1_pt1 | contig 14317 bp, 11 predicted proteins | sample 9270691 | NCBI WGS metagenome assembly JAEIGA01 (sample SAMN17057246, study PRJNA624740) | gut metagenome | biome: biome; isolation source: fecal sample | host: Bos grunniens | place: China: Xizang | collected 2019 | reverse complement strand
TGGGACCAACAGGGCTCGAACCTGTGACCCCCTGCTTGTAAGGCAGGTGCTCTCCCAGCTGAGCTATGATCCCAAGTATAAGCGGGCTGTTTCGCAACCCGCTTTGCTAGTATACTATTATATGTCACAACTTGTCAACACTTTTTTTACTTTTTTTTAAAATTTTTCAGCACTTACTAATTGCTGTGATAACCTCTTAAAAATTGTTTGGTTCTTTCCTCTTTTGGATTGTCAAAGACTTCACTTGGAGTACCCTGTTCCAGAACAATACCCCCATCCATGAACACTACCTGGTCTGATACTTCTTTTGCAAATGCCATCTCATGTGTCACGATAATCATGGTTGTCTTTTTATCTGCCAATTCCTTGATAACCTTCAGAACTTCACCGGTAAGTTCCGGGTCAAGTGCCGACGTCGGTTCATCAAAACAAAGGATATCCGGTTCTAATGCAAGTGCACGGGCTATGGCCACACGCTGACACTGTCCACCTGAAAGTTGGTGCGAATAGTTATTCATTCTGTTCTCAAGCCCCATTTGCTTTAACAGTGAAATTGCCTGCTCCTTAATTTCATTGTGTATTTCCTTTTTTCTCGCCTTATAATCCGGCTGTTCCTTTGCCAACAGTTCCTTTGCCAACATCACATTTTGCAAAGCCGTATATTGCGGAAACAGATTAAAGGATTGAAATACCAAGCCAAAGTGCAAACGCTTCATACGAATTTGTGATTCCAATTGCGTTTTCTTATCCTCTGCATCAAATATGGTTTCATTATTTATACGGATAATTCCTTTATCCGGACGTTCCAAGAAATTAAGGCAGCGTAACAATGTTGTTTTTCCACTTCCCGAAGAACCGATAATTGATACTACATCTCCTTTTTCCAAGGAAAAGCTTACATCCTTCAAAACTTCTGTGCGTCCAAAACTTTTATGTATGTTTTTCACTTCTAAAATCGCCATCTTGTCCGCACCTCCCTATCGGAAATATTCCAGTTTCTTCTCTAAACGTTCAAGGAGAATCGTTAGAATTCCACTAAACACCAAATAATACACACCGGTAAAGAACAACGGCCAAATAGCACCATTAATACCACGAGTTCCATCAAGGAAATTCTCACCTGCATATATCAACTCTTGAAACGCAATAACGCGAGCCAATGAGGTGTCTTTTACCAATGTAATAATTTCGTTTGACATTGGAGGTATAATGCTTTTTACCATCTGAAGTAATTTTACCTTGAAAAAAATTTGACTTTTCTTCATACCAAGAACCAGCCCTGCTTCTTCCTGACCTATCGGTACACTTTGAATACCACCTCGATATATTTCAGAAAAATAGCATGCATAGTTAAAAACAAATGCCACTAGTGCCGCAACAAAACGTCCATTTTCGTATCTGTTCCATATGGGATTTCCCATAACTCCCGGCAAATAGAAAATAATAAGTAATTGAATCATAAGAGGAGTTCCTCTTATAATCCATACAACAGTCTTTGCCAAATAACTTAATGGTTTAAACTTAGTCATTGAGGCCAATGCAATAATTAGCCCCAATGGCATAGAACCTATTAATGTCATAAAAAAGAGTTTTAAGGTTTGCACAAAACCGATATTTAGTTCTTCAAATACAATTGGAAATTGTTCCAATATCAATTTCATCTATAAATCCTACTTTCTAATTTATTCTGGTTTGATTATAGATTCTTGCACACCATATGTTTTGGCGCATTCCATTACAGAACCATCAGCATATGCTTCTTTCCAGAATTTGTTCCATTCTTCTGCAAGTTCTGAATTTTTGCGGAAGCCAACTCCGTATTCTTCGCTACCGAACTGAACTGTATATGTAAGGTCTGGATATCCAGTTCCTTCTCCAATCATGGCACCAGCCATAAGAAGGTCAATAATTGCTGCATCTGCAGTTCCACTATTTACTTCCATAACAGCATTTGATTGTGCATCTACCTCAATAGGTTTTACTCCCAAAGATTCTGCCACATCTTTTCCGGCACTTCCTTTTTCTACCGCAAATTTCAGATTTTTAAGGCTCTCTTCTGTCTGGTATTGGTCTGCCACATCTTTTTTCACAACAACAACTTGTGCATTCTTACAGTATGGATCTGCACAGTTCATAGCATCTTTCAATTCATCTGTCAATGTCATACCATTCCAAATGCAGTCTACTGTTTTGCCATCCAATTCAAGCAATTTGTTTTTCCAAACAATAACCTTAAATTCCACGTCAACTCCCAAATATTCAGCAAACGCTTTCGCCATATCTGCATCAAATCCAATCCATTCACCGGTTTTCTCATCTTGATAATCCATTGGTGCAAAATCTGTAATACCAACCACTAATTTGCCTTTTTCTTTTACATACTCCATGTCTGTCTGTGCTTTTTGGTCTGCATCGGTGTCTTTATTTGCACCACAGGCCACCATCGAAAGCACCATAACTAAACTCAATAATAATGCAACTATTTTTTTCATAATTTTGTTCTCCTTTATAATTGTTTTTATAACACTTTCTCATAGTAACGAATTAGCACGCTAAAGTCAAGTACTTTTTGCAAAATTACTTATAAAAGAATATGCTTGCGGAGTTTCCTATAAAGCAAAAAACGCCAGCCATGCAAACACTTTGCACAGCCAGCGCCTTTTCATTTTATTTCTTCCTATATTATACAATTCCTTGTGCTGTCATTGCATCTACAACTTTTTCAAATCCCGCAATGTTAGCACCTACAACGTAGTTACCTTCTACGCCGTATTTTTTAGCTGCTGCTGCAGCGTTATGGCAAATGTTAACCATGATTGTCTGAAGTTTTGCATCTACTTCTTCAAATGTCCAGCTTAAACGTTCGCTGTTTTGAGACATTTCAAGTGCTGATGTTGCAACTCCACCTGCATTGGAAGCTTTACCTGGTGCAAAGATTACACCATTTTCTTGTAAGTAATGTGTTGCTTCTAATGTAGTAGGCATATTTGCACCTTCTGCTACTGCAATGACACCATTTGCAACCAATGCTTTTGCATCATCCAATAACAATTCGTTCTGTGTTGCACATGGAAGGGCAATATCCACTTTCACTGTCCACACGCCTCTACCTTCATGGTATTCTGAATTTGGACGATATTTCTTGTACTCTGTAAGTCTTCCACGTTGTACTTCTTTGATTTCTTTAATTGCTACAAGGTCAATTCCTTCTGCATCGTATACCCAACCGTTAGAATCGCTCATTGTCACAACCTTCGCACCAAGCTGTGTTGCTTTTTCAGCTGCGTAGATTGCTACGTTACCAGAACCTGAGATTGCCACTGTTTTACCAGCAAGCTCGATTCCTGCCAATTTTAACATCTCGTCTGTGAAGTACAATAAACCATATCCTGTTGCTTCTTTTCTAGCCAAAGAACCGCCGTAGCTTAATCCTTTACCTGTAAGAACACCTTCATATACGTTACGGATACGTTTGTACTGTCCGTACATATAACCGATTTCTCTTGCGCCTGTTCCGATATCTCCAGCCGGAACGTCTGTGTCAGCGCCAATATGTTTGCACAACTCTGTCATGAAGCTTTGACAGAATGCCATGATTTCTCTATCTGATTTACCCTTAGGATCAAAGTCAGAACCACCTTTACCACCACCGATTGGAAGTCCGGTTAAAGAGTTTTTAAATGTTTGTTCAAATCCTAAGAATTTGATAATACCTAAATTTACAGATGGGTGAAGACGAATACCACCCTTGTATGGTCCGATTGCACTGTTGAATTGTACACGGTAACCTTTGTTTACCTGTACATTTCCATTATCATCAACCCATGGAATACGGAACATGATAATTCTTTCCGGCTCTACTAATCTCTCTAACAGAGCTTCTCTTCTATATTTTTCTTCGTTTGCTTCAATCACTACTCGAAGTGACTCCATAACTTCTTTTACTGCCTGATGGAACTCTGGTTCCGCAGGGTTTTTCTTAACAACTAATTCAATAATCTCATCTACGTATGACATAATTGATACCCTCCTTTTTTTACTTTGTAAAGTATAATGCTTTATCACAGTAAAGTCAATGTTTTTTTCAAAAAAAGTCCCCCTTGTGCAAGGAGGACTTTTGCTAATTATTCTTCATCAACATCTTTCATAGAGAAACTGATTCTTCCCATTTTGTCTTTTCCAAGGCAAACAACTTTTACCTTATCTCCTAATGTAAGAACGTCTTCTACTTGTTTGATTCTTTCTTTAGAAATCTTAGAAATGTGTACCATTCCTTCTTTTCCAGGTGCGAATTCAACGAATGCGCCGAATTCTTTAATGCTGATTACTTTACCTTCGAATACCATTCCTGCTTCGAATTCTGTAACGATAGTAGCAATCATCTTCATTGCTTCTTCCATCTTCTCTGCATCTGTACCACAGATAGAAACAGCACCGTCATCTGTAATATCAATCTTAACGCCTGTTTGTTCAATGATAGCGTTGATTGTCTTTCCACGTTGTCCAACAACATCACCAATCTTAGCTGGGTCAATCTGCATAGAACGAATCTTTGGAGCGTATTGTCCAACCTCTTCACGTGGCTCAGCAATTGCTTTTGACATAACTTCATCTAAGATGTATGTTCTTGCTTTCTTTGTGCAAGCGATTGCTTCCTCGATGATTGCACGTGTCAAACCGTGAATCTTAATATCCATTTGGATAGCTGTGATACCTTTGTGTGTACCAGCTACCTTAAAGTCCATATCTCCGAAGAAGTCTTCCAAACCTTGGATATCAGTTAATACCAAGTATTCATCGTCTGTATCACCTGTTACAAGACCTGCTGAGATACCTGCAACTGCAGCTTTAATCGGAACACCAGCTGCCATAAGTGACATACTTGATGCACAAACACTTGCCTGTGATGTAGAACCATTTGATTCAAATGTTTCTGATACTGTACGGATAGCATATGGGAATTCCTCTTCACTTGGAAGTACTGGAATCAATGCTCTCTCAGCCAATGCACCGTGACCAATTTCACGACGTCCTGGTCCTCTTGATGGTTTTGTTTCACCTACAGAGTATGCAGGGAAATTGTAGTGATGCATGTATCTCTTAGAAACTTCTGCTTCATCTAATCCATCTAATTTCTGAGCTTCTGATAAAGGTCCAAGTGTAGTTACTGTACAAATCTGAGTTTGTCCACGTGTAAACATAGCTGAACCATGAACTCTTGGAATAATATCTGTTTCAGCAGCAAGTGGTCTGATTTGGTCAATTGCTCTTCCGTCCGGACGCTTGTGGTCAACCAAAATCATCTTACGAACTGTCTTCTTCTGATATTGATATAAAGCTTCGCCTAAGATTGCTAACCATTCTTCATTGTCAGCAAAAGCTTCCTCTAATTTCTCTCTAATCACACGTAAGTTTTCTTCTCTTACTTGTTTTACATCTGTGAAAACTGCCACTTCCATTTCTGCTGGAGGTACAATTTCCTTCATTGCAGCAAACAATTCTTCTGGAATTGCACAGCTTGTATAAGCGTGTTTTTCTTTACCACAATCAGCAACAATTGCATCGATGAATTTGATAACTTCTTGGTTTACTTCATGAGCCGCAAAGATTGCTTCGATCATTTTTGCTTCAGGAACTTCATTTGCACCTGCTTCAATCATGATAACTTTTTCTCTTGTAGATGCAACTGTCAATTGCATATCAGAAACTGCTCTCTGAGCTGCATTTGGGTTAAATACAAATTCTCCATCGATTAAACCTACTTGAGTTGTTGAAGTAGGGCCATCAAATGGGATATCAGAAATTGCTGTTGCAATTGCTGAACCTAACATAGCTGTTAATTCTGGGCTGCAGTCAGGATCAACTGACATAACCATGTTGTTAAGTGTAACATCATTTCTGTAATCTTTTGGGAACAATGGTCTCATTGGTCTGTCGATTACACGTGAAGTAAGGATTGCATTCTCAGATGCTTTTCCTTCTCTTTTGTTAAATCCACCTGGGATTTTACCTACTGCATACATTTTTTCTTCATATTCAACACTTAATGGGAAGAAATCAATTCCTTCTCTTGGTTTTTCTGAAGCTGTTGCTGTTGATAACACAACTGTGTCACCGTAGTGCAAAAGAACTGCACCATTTGCCTGTGCTGCCACTCTACCGATATCTGCACGAAGAGTTCTGCCGGCCAATTCCATTTCAAATTTCTTGAACATAGTTTTTCTCCTTTTTTTCTACTTTGACTGAGTTTTCCGAAACTACTGAGAAACATGTTTTACTTTGCAAACCATGTACTCCACAAGAATCGCACTGCGACACAAACACACTTCTCAGTGGTCTCGGCTTGTCTCCTCAGCCCACAATCTAAATTATTATAACATAGATATTATCTACTTGCAACGAATTTATTTACAAGCCGGAACTTTCATGTTAAAATATGCTTTGGAATAAAACCACGGAGGTAAATATATATGATAAGTACAAGTAATGTTACATTGCGTGTCGGTAAAAAAGCATTATTCGAAGACGTAAATGTAAAATTTACAGAAGGGAACTGCTACGGTCTTATCGGTGCAAATGGTGCCGGAAAGTCTACATTTCTTAAGATTCTTTCCGGAAAACTGGAACCTACCAAAGGTGAAGTCATTATCACACCTGGCGAAAGACTTTCTTTCTTACAACAGGACCACTTCAAATATGATGACTACCTAGTTCTTGATACCGTTATCATGGGAAATAGACGTCTCTATGACATCATGAAAGAAAAAGAAGCTCTTTATATGAAGGAAGACTTCACAGAAGAAGATGGAATTAAAGCCAGCGAATTAGAAGGTGAATTTGCTACCATGAACGGTTGGGAAGCCGAATCAGACGCTGCTTCTCTCTTGAATGGTCTTGGAATTGAAACAGATTTACACTACAAATACTTAAGAGATTTAAAAGGTTCTGAAAAGGTAAAGGTATTACTCGCTCAGGCACTGTTCGGTAATCCAGACATCTTACTCCTTGACGAGCCTACCAACCACTTAGATTTAGATGCTATTGCCTGGTTAGAAGAATTTTTAATTAACTTTGACAATACGGTAATCGTGGTATCCCATGACCGTTACTTCTTAAATAAAGTTTGTACACAGATTGCAGATATTGACTATGGCAAGATTCAATTATATGCCGGAAACTATGACTTCTGGTACGAATCAAGTCAGTTGATTATTCGTCAAATGAAAGAAGCAAACCGTAAGAAAGAAGAAAAAATCAAAGAGTTACAGGAATTTATTTCTCGCTTTAGTGCCAATGCTTCCAAATCAAAGCAGGCAACATCACGAAAACGTGCATTGGAAAAAATTGAGTTGGAAGACATTCGTCCATCCAGCAGAAAATATCCATACATTGATTTCCGTCCAAACCGCACTATCGGAAATGAAGTTCTTACTGTAGATGGCATTTCAAAAACAATTGAGGGCGTAAAAGTATTAGACAACATTTCGTTTACAATCGGACGCGAGGACAAGGTTGCTTTCGTAGGTGGAAATGAACTTGCTAAAACAACATTATTCAAGATTTTAATGGGTGAAATGGAACCGGATGAAGGTACTTACAAATGGGGTGTAACAACAACACAAGCTTACTTCCCAAAAGACAGCACCAATGAATTTAACAACGAGGATACTATTGTGGAATGGCTGACACAATATTCGGAAGAAAAAGACGTTACTTACGTACGTGGCTTCTTAGGAAGAATGCTATTCTCCGGTGAAGATGGAGTTAAGAAAGTAAAGGTGCTTTCCGGTGGTGAAAAGGTTCGTTGCTTATTATCAAAAATGATGATTTCAGGTTCAAATGTTCTTGTTCTTGATGAACCAACTGACCACTTGGACATGGAAGCAATTACTGCTCTCAACAACGGATTGATTAAATTCCCTGGCGTACTGCTCTTCGCTTCCCGTGACCATCAAGTAGTTCAGACAACAGCCAACCGTATTATGGAAATCATTCCTGGCGGTAAATTAATTGACAAAATCACAACCTATGATGAATATCTGGAAAGTGATGAAATGGCTAGAAAACGTCAAGTTTATACAACAGGTGAGATTCCTGAGGATAATTAAAAAACAGAGCCGGAGAATATTTCAATTCTCCGGCTCATATTTTAGGCTCCAATCATCTTGCGATATTTTTCTATTTCCTCTGCCTGCTTAGCAATTATTAAATCTTTTTCAACAATTTCTGTTTCCTTATCCTTGATTTCTGCTTCCTTATCCTTGATTTCTGCTTCCTTATCCTTGATCTCCGCTTGCTTTTCCGCGATCTCAACCTTGTTTTTTTCAATAAGTTCAGCCTGTGCTCTCAGTTCTTCCTTTTGTTGCTCTATCATAAGCTTTACAGTGTTCTCATCCATTATTCTTAGTGCATCTGAAAACATTCCTACCGCCTCCTTTGGGTTCTTCCGGAACCTATGAATCTCCTCGTACATCTTTGTGAACTTCGGATATATGCGAATAATTTTCTCTATATCTTCAGGCTTGTCTGAACCAACAAAATATAGCCAAGCCTCCAATTCACTCAGTGCGTTCTTATCATCTTTATTATCCATGATACTAAAGAAAATATCAAGAGGAAGATAGAAATATTTTTGAAGCATATTTATACCCAATCCCGTATCAAACGTCACCTCTCCTCTATGAATAAATTCATTCGGATAATTTTTAAATTCTTTACTGCTTTCCTCCATAAAAATAATAGTATAAACATTCTTTAAATCGCTATATGCAAAATCCTTTCCTCTTTCTGATTTCACTCGCTCGTACTGACGCATGACCATATCAGATGAATAACAGGTAGCCCGTTCACCCGGAAACAAATACCCTATCTTTTGAATCTCAACATTTCCCATTTCTCCATTTTCAAATTCTACCAAAATATCCATAATCATTAAAGAACCCTTTTCCGTAATGCGACTATGCTCTTTCGGAAGCTCTCGTTTTACTTTTAGCGGTTTTCCAACAATTAAACTCAAAAATTCCGATAAACGTTCCGGGTGAGTCTCCGGATTAAAAATATGCTTAAAAAACGGGTCGTAAGTCATTTTAACACCACGTACTCCCATCATAAATTCTAGAAATTCATCACGAAACTTTTCCGGCCACTGGCAGTACTCATGATATAATTTTGCATCCAATTTGATTTCATTTAGTGCTTCGTCTCTTGTACGAAGGTCTTGTGATTTATTTTCCTTATTCATTTGTAAATTAGTCCTTTCTTTTATAAAAATATATAGTCTTATCCCAATAAAAGAAAAACCACAATCATAGGCATCAGCCTCCATATTCACTTGATTTCAATTGATTTTCTCGGCCGAATTGCCACGAAAAACAGAGCGCACTACAAGGCGCACACGAGTGTTTGAATGATTCCATAAAATCACACTCAATTGATTGATAAAAGAATTATATCGCTTTATAGATGCAAAGTCAATTGTAATTCACAAAAATGGATGCTGCATTTGCAACATCCATTTTCAACTCTTAAATCTCTTCTACAAACATAACGCCTTCTAACGAGCTTACCTTCTCTAAAAACTCCAAATGGTTTTCTTTGCTTGGAAGTCTTAAAGTAACAACTGCTGCCATCTTCGCTTCCATCATGTTGTTCGGCTGTTCTATCTCCACATCTTCCACCTTGATATCATTTTCTCTTGCGAAACCGACAAGTTTTCTCATAACAGACATTTTCGTAAACTCAACATACAAAATAATCGCCTTTGTATTGTTGGTAAGTCTTCTGTCAAGACTATGTAATACCACCATAATGATTACAATTGCAAAAGTTCCAAGGATTGCCCCCTCGTAATATCCACTACCAATTGCAAGTCCGATACATGCAGAGGTCCAAAGTCCTGCTGCTGTAGTAAGACCTTTTACCCTGTTGTGTCCGGTTGTAATAATGGTTCCTGCCCCCAAGAAACCGATACCGTTGATAACCTGCGCTCCCAGACGGGCAACGTCTCCTGTTCCGTATACTTCGCACAAATACTCGTTGGTCATCATGACTAAGGTGGCGCCTACACATACTACCATGTATGTACGGAATCCTGCAGGTCTTTTCTTTCTTCCTCTCTCAAGTCCAATCACTCCGGCACAAAACAGCGCTAATGCTATCTTAAACACTGAGATGCCGAGGTCATGAAAATTGATTGTCCAATCCAAAAAATCGATTGTTACCATAATATCCCCTTCTCCCTATTTATAATATAATAGGATACTATATTTCACCTATATCAGTCAAGGAAAACCACTAAAAAATGGCAAAAACACTGAACTGTTCAAGTGTTTTTTGCCATTAATTATTAATCCTCAAAAACTTCTTTTACCTTATCCATGAAGCCTTTTTTCTTACTCTTTTTTTCTTTTTCAGCCTCTTCTCCTTGCTTTAAGGAATTGCCGGTAAGCTCATCAAATTTACGAAGCAGTTCTTTCGCTTCAGCGCTTAATTTTTCCGGTGTTTTAATCACCAAAGTTACATAGTGATCGCCACGAATCTTCTTGTCACGAATTGAAGGAACACCCTTGCCACGAAGTCTTACCTTTGTATCCGTCTTCGTTCCAGGTGCGATTGTATATAATACATTGCCATCCACTGTTTTAATAACAACATCTCCACCCAATGCTGCCTGCGCAAATGTAATTGCTTCAGTCGAGAATATATGCATATCCTGACGGGCAAACTCCGGATGTCTGGAAACAGTCACTTCAACGAGCAAATCCCCTCTTGGACCACCGTTAACGCCTGGCTCTCCTTTTTCACGAATGCGAATGCTTTGTCCATTATCAATACCGGCAGGAATTGTTACTGAAATTTTCTTCTTGCTAGAAACATATCCTGTTCCTGCACAATCGGAACATTTTTCACGAATAACCTTACCGGAACCATGACACTCCGGACATGTCTGCACGTTCTGCATCGTACCAAAGAAGGACTGTGTAGTATACACCACCTGTCCGCGTCCATTACACTTCGGACATGTCTCTGGTGAAGTTCCTGGTTTTGCCCCTGTTCCGTTACATGTAGTACATGGATCTTTGATCACAACTTCCAATTCTTTCTCACATCCGAAAATTGCTTCTTCGAATGTAATTCTCACGCCTTTGCGAACATTAGCGCCTTGCATTGGACCATTGTAAGAGCGTCTGCCACTACGACGGCCGCCGCCAAACATATCCCCGAAAATATCGCCAAATATGTCTGTAAAATCCATTCCTCCGAAATCAAAACCGCCAAATCCGCCGGCTCCACCTGCGCCACCGTCAAATGCCGCATGACCAAATTGGTCATACTTCTGGCGTTTTTCCGGGTCACTAAGTACTGCATAGGCTTCTGACAGTTCCTTGAACTTCTCTTCTGCTTCTTTATCACCCGGATTTGCATCCGGATGATACTTCTTACCTAAGGCTCTATATGCTTTTTTGATTTCCGAGGCGTCAGCAGTTTTACTTACCCCTAACACCTCATAATAATCTCTCTTTGTTTCAGCCATAATATTTTGTCCTTATTAGATTTCTTTATAATCTCCATCTACTACATCATCACCATTGAAGCCTTCCGGTGCCGGACCTGCTTCTGGTGCTGGGCCACCTTGCGCTCCTTGTTGTTGTGCAGCGATATTTTCATACATCTTTGTAAATACACCTTGCGCATCTGTCATAAGTTTTTCTTTTGCAGCCTTGATTTCTTCCACGTCAGCATCTGTCATTGATTCTGGTGTAGATTTTGCAAGAATGTCCTTCAAAGCCTGAATGTCAGCTTCTACAGTTGCTTTTTCATTCGCATCTACTTTGTCAGCAACATCTGCCAAAGCTTTTTCTGTTTGGAATACAATAGAATCTGCTTCATTTCTTGCATCAATAGCTTCTTTACGTTTCTTATCTTGCGCTTCAAATTCTGCTGCTTCTTTTACTGCTCTTTCGATATCTGCATCTGACATGTTTGAACCAGCTGTAATTGTAATGTGTTGTTCTTTTCCTGTTCCCAAATCTTTTGCAGATACATTTACAATACCGTTTGCATCGATATCAAATGTAACTTCGATTTGCGGAATTCCACGTGGAGCCGGTGCAATACCGTCAAGTCTGAACTGACCTAATGTCTTGTTGTCTTTTGCAAACTGTCTTTCACCCTGTACTACGTGAATATCTACTGCTGATTGATTATCTGCTGCTGTAGAGAAGATTTGACTCTTCTTTGCAGGAATTGTTGTATTTCTTTCAATCAATCTTGTTGCAATTCCACCCATAGTTTCAATAGAAAGAGAAAGTGGTGTTACATCAAGTAATAAGATGTCGCCTGCGCCTGCATCTCCTGCTAATTTACCACCTTGAACAGATGCTCCTAAAGCAACACATTCATCTGGGTTTAATGTTTTACTTGGTTCTTTACCTGTTAATTGTTTTACCTTGTCTTGTACTGCAGGAATACGTGTTGAACCACCAACCAATAATACTTGACCAAGTTCTGAAGCAGAAAGTCCTGCATCTGAAAGTGCTCTCTTTACAGGTTCTGCTGTTCTTTCTACCAAATCATTTGTCAATTCATCAAATTTAGCTCTTGTAAGGTTCATATCTAAGTGAAGTGGACCTGAAGCATTCATGCTGATGAATGGAAGGTTAATATTTGTTGTTGTAGCAGTTGATAATTCTTTTTTCGCTTTTTCTGCTGCTTCTTTTACTCTCTGAAGTGCCATCTTATCAGCAGACAAATCAACACCGTTAGCACCCTTGAAATCAGCTACGATATAGTCAACGATTTTTTGGTCAAAGTCATCTCCACCAAGTCTGTTGTCACCTGCTGTAGATAATACTTCGATAACGCCATCACCGATTTCGATGATAGATACGTCGAATGTACCGCCACCTAAGTCGTATACCATGATTTTTTGTTCTTTTTCGTTGTCAAGACCATATGCAAGAGCTGCTGCTGTTGGTTCGTTGATGATACGTTTAACATCAAGTCCTGCAATTTTACCAGCATCTTTTGTAGCCTGACGTTGAGCATCATTAAAGTAAGCAGGTACTGTGATAACAGCTTCTGTTACTTTTTCTCCAAGATATCCTTCAGCATCTGCTTTCAATTTTTGAAGAATCATAGCTGAAATCTCTTGTGGAGAGTATTTCTTGTCATCGATAGCTACCTTGTAATCTCTACCCATTTCTCTCTTGATAGAAGAAATTGTCTTGTCAGCATTTGTTACTGCCTGACGTTTTGCAGGTTCTCCTACTAAACGTTCTCCTGTTTTTGTAAATGCAACTACAGATGGAGTTGTTCTAGCACCTTCTGTGTTAGCGATAACTGTTGGCTGTCCACCTTCCATAACGGCTACACAGCTGTTTGTTGTACCTAAGTCAATACCAATAATTTTTCCCATGATTAAAATCCTCCTAAAATGATTTCTAGTTCGCCACTTTTACCATGCTGTATCTTACTACGATGTCATGATATGTGTAACCTTTTTGGAATTCTTCTACTACAATATTTTCTCCAACTTCTTCGTCTTCCACATGCATTACAGCATTGTGAAGATCTGGGTTGAATTCTTTACCTACTGCTTCGATTGGTTTTACGCCGATAGATTCAAACATTGTCATGAGTTGTTTGTAAACCATATCCATACCAGTTACGAAAGCATCTTCTTTGTCTTCTTCTGCAACTGTACCAAACCCTCTTTCGAAGTTATCAACGATTGGAAGCAATTTTTCAATCACGTGTTTTGCACCGATATCAAACATTGCTGCTTTTTCCTTTTCTGAACGTTTACGGAAGTTATCAAACTCCGCCATCTGTCTGAGAAGTCGATCTGAAAGTTCTTCGATTTTCTCATCTTTTGCGTCTTTCTTTTCTTCCTCAACAGCTTCTTCCACTGTTTCTTCTGTAGTTTCTTCTACAACTTCTTCTGTTTCTTCAGTCACAGTTTCTGTTGTTTCTTCCACTACTTCCTGATTCATTTCTTTTTCCAATGGAATGTTCCACCTTTCTAATGTTCTTTATGGAAAATCTCATCAAGCTCATCTTTCAGAGTTTTCAGAGTCTTCATTACGTTTTCATAATCCATTCTCTTTGGACCAATGATACCGATAGTTCCTTGCATACCTTCGCCAAGTTCATATGTTGCTGTTACTACGCTGCAGTCTTTCATATTTTGAACTGGAGCTTCGTTACCGATGTATACCTGGATTCCTTTGTTCTCATCTTTTGCAAGTGTCTGAGTTACAATCTCTTGTAAGAGTTGTTTTTCTTCAAATGCATTGATGATTTCCTGTGCACTTTG
>JAEIGA010010082.1_pt1 | contig 14317 bp, 13 predicted proteins | sample 9270691 | NCBI WGS metagenome assembly JAEIGA01 (sample SAMN17057246, study PRJNA624740) | gut metagenome | biome: biome; isolation source: fecal sample | host: Bos grunniens | place: China: Xizang | collected 2019 | reverse complement strand
CGACGCGACGAACTCGACCAGGGTGACAAGGGCGGCGGAGATCGCGGCCGTCAGCCGAGCGGACTGATGCTTAGGCGAGGCGGATTGGGCTGGACTGCGACCCGAAGACGTACTCGTGTACGTCGAGCGGTCGCAAGGACGCACAATCCGGCCGCATAAGCGCGGGAGCACGGTTGCCGCGACATCCGCCGCATTTTGACAAGTCACTTATTCAAGGTAACACGCTGTTTTGATAATACTATCTCCTTTCTCTCCTAACAACACTCTACAGCAGTTGCACAGGTGACATAACCGCTCACCGAAGTGCTGAGACGCTTGACGACTAAGGGGTAGGATGGTAAACTTACACAAACACTTATTTTGCTAAAAAGGAGAAAATATGAATATTCGATTTTTTGCGCTGTTTTTCGCGATGTGCTCGTTGTGTGCTACGGCGAATGAATACAAGGCGGAACAGTGGAATATTGATGCTCGCAAAAAATTCGCTGAGCAACGCTTTGGAATTTTTATTCACTGGGGACTTTATGCTAATTACGCCCAGGGAGAATGGTATCAGCAGGTAACAGGTTTGGATACTGAAACCTACGGGCGGATGATGTACGGTTTTTATCCTTCGCGCTTTGATGCGAAAGAGTGGGTTAGAGTCTTTAAGGACGCGGGAGCTAAGTACGTAACTATTACATCGCGCCATCATGACGGCTTCTCGCTTTGGCCAACCAAGGTCGATGACGGTTACAATATCGCCAATACGCCTTTCAAACGCGATATTTTAGGCGAGCTTTCCAAAGCGTGCGACGAGGCGGGTATGCAGCTTAATTTCTATTATTCGCTGATGGATTGGCACCGCAAGGATTACCCTGCTGGCACAGTGGCGGTGTCATGTCTCGGCAAGCAGAAGGGCGATTACGCAAGTTATAAAAAATTTATGCTAGGTCAGATAGCGGAACTCATTGACAATTATCACCCAGGAAATATCTGGTTTGACGGTGAGTGGGAGCACGCTAAATGCAATAACGGTGTTTGGGAGCGCACGCTTGACTGGGAAATGGATTCTATTTACGATTTCATCCACTCGAAGAAAACTCTTACCGCAAACAACAACCATCAGCCCATTCGAGCGAAGGAGGATATTCAGATTTTCGAGCGCGATCTTCCTGGTGAGAATGCTGATGGAGGTTATTCAAAGGATCAGCCAGTTTCGCTTGATCGCCCGGTCGAACAGTGCGACGTCATTCAGAAAAACGTGTGGGGCTACCGTATAACGGAGAGATCCTTCCGCACGCCAGAGGAGGTTGTGGCGATGGTGACGCGTGCTGCCGCCAAGAACTGTAATTTGTTGATGAATATAGGTCCTGACGGCTCTGGTCAGTTGCCTTCTCGCGCCGTTGAAGTGATGGCGAAGGTCGGCAAGTGGTTCCGTAAAAATGGCGAGTCGATCTATGGCACAACGTCAGCCGGAATAGGTGATGGTAAGAATGTTTATTCTACGAGAAAGGGTGATGAGCTTTATCTTCACTTCGTTACTCCTGGTAAGAATACATTCACTTTTAAGAGCAGCGGCGCGTTTAAGTCGGCCAATGGGCTTTGGGATGGAGAAAAAGCGAAGTTGACTGTTGATGGCGACATGGTTACGGTTGCGATCAGGCGTCCGAAGGGGTATCGATTCAACTATGTCGTTAAATTGATAGCAGAGTAGGTCTATATCGCGATTCAGGGTTGCATCTCCCGGTGATAATTTGATAAAATATACACTTCCGTGCCCAAAAACGGGGCGGACACGGCTGAAACCCGTGATTATTAACAAACCAAACAAATAAAACAAAATGGCAATTCGTAAGCCTACGGCTCCTTCTGAAAAGTCCGCTTTAATGGCGGAAATGCTCGCCGGTGCGGGTCAGGAGTCCAAGTTCAAAAACGGTAGCATCATTGAGGGTACCGTTAGTGCAATCAAGGGTGACGATGTTTTCGTAGACATCGGTTACAAGTCAGAGGGAACTGTTTCTCTGTCTGAATTCTCTGAAGATTCAGACGTCAAGGTCGGCGACAAGGTTACCGTCATGCTCGTTCAGCTTGAGAACGACAAGACGGGAATGGTCGAGCTTTCCAAGAAGCGCGCCGACGACAAGATCCGCTGGGAGAAGATTCTTGAGCGTTATGTTGAAGGCTGCATCGTCAACGGTACGATCAAGTCTGCCGTTCGTGGCGGTCTTCTCGTTCAGATTGATGATGTCGAGGCGTTCCTCCCCGGCAGTCAGGTTGAAGTTACTCCCGTCAAGGAGCTTGAGCCGTACGTTGGTCAGACGCACGACTTCAAGGTCATTAAGATTTCCAACGAAAGACGCAATCTTATCGTTTCACGCCGTGAGCTTATCGAAGGTATGCTCGCCGAGAAGAAGGCCGATCTTCTTGAGAATCTCGAGAAGGATTCGATCAAGAAAGGCCGCGTAAAGAACATCACCGATTTCGGCGCATTCGTCGATCTTGATGGTCTTGACGGTCTTCTCCACATCACCGACATGAGCTGGGGCCGCATCAAGCACCCGAGCGAAATGCTCAAGGTCGGTCAGGAGATCGACGTCAAGGTTCTCGACGTTGACCGTGACCGCGAGCGCGTCAGCCTCGGTCTTAAGCAGATCACTGAAAATCCGTGGGATTCCATCCAGGATCAGTTCCCCGTCGGCGCCCGCGTTTCCGGCAAGGTCGTCAATCTCGCCGCTTACGGCGCGTTCATCGAGATCGCTCCCGGAATCGAAGGTCTCGTTCACATCAGCGAGTTCAGCTGGACCAAGCGTGTCGCTCGCGCTTCCGATATGCTCGCCATCGGCGATGAGGTTCAGGTCGTTGTTCTTTCTGTCGATGTTGAAAACCAGAAGATCGCCTTGGGCATCCGTCAGACGCAGGCTAATCCTTGGGATACCGTCAAGGAGCGCTTCCCTGTCGGTTCGAAGATTTCCGGCAAGGTCCGCAACTTCACGGCTTACGGTGCGTTTGTCGAGCTCGAAGAGGGCATTGACGGCATGATTCACGTCAGCGATATGAGCTGGACGCGCAAGATCAACCATCCCTCAGAGTGCCTTAAGAAGGGTGATGAGGTCGAGGCGGTCGTTCTCGATGTCAACACCGACGAACAGCGCATTTCGCTCGGCCTTAAGCAGGCTCAGCCCGATCCGTGGGCGGAAATCGCTTCCAAGTATGCTGTCGGCTCTGTCGTTAAGGGCAAGGTTTCCAAGATCGCTTCGTTCGGCGCGTTCGTCGAGCTTGAAGACGGCGTTGACGGCCTTGTTCACATCTCGGCGATCTCCGATCAGCGCGTCGACAAAGTCAAGGATGCTCTTGAAATCGGTCAGGATGTCGAGGCTCGTGTCGTCAAGATCGACCGCGCGGAGCGTCGCATAGGTCTTTCGATCAAGGCTATGGCCATGACCGAAGAAGAAGTCAAGTCTCTCGAGGCTCAGGCCGCGGGCGAGGAGACGGAGCCTGCTCAGTCGAAGACGAGCGGCAGCGAGAATCTCGGTGGCCTTTCCGCTGCATTCGATAACGCTTTTGCGAATTTTGAGTGGCAGCCCAGCGAGAATAACTGAGGCGTTTTCAAACGAAAGGAATAAACATCATGTCCAGAGTTTGCGAAATTTGCGGTAAAGGGCCTTCAACGGGCAATGTCGTTGTCCGCAAGGGTTCTCCCAAGTACAAAGGCGGCATCGGTCTTCATACGACCGGTATCACAAAGCGCCGCTTCCTGCCGAATCTTCAGTCGGTCCGCGTGTCCGACGGCAAGGGCAATACCAAGCGCATGTGCGTTTGCGCCCGCTGCATCAAGACCGGCAAGGTCAGCAAGAACTGATAAGTAATTGTCAGTAAACGAAAAAAAAGCTCCGCTAAAATGCGGAGCTTTTTTTCATTGGTACGCGTAAATTTTGGTATAATACACGAATGATGAAAAAGAACATAATTTTTATATTCGTTTTTTCGCTCCTTTGGGGCGCTTATGCCGATTGGTTTTGGCCATTTGGAAATGAGGCGCAAAACGACAAGAAGGAGCTAAGGCTTTCCGAACTGATGGAAAAAGCGTCATTGGCGATCGACGATGCGGTTGATTTGGCCGATAACGGAAAGATTTCCGAGGCTATTGAAAAATATAAAGAGGCGATTGCCGAGCTTGACCGTGTCGAGAGAGAAAATCCCGATCGGGCCAAAACGCCTGAATTTTCCACGCTTCGAACGAAGAGGGCTTATTCGAAGAACGCGATAACTTCGCTGCAGATGAGTGAAGCTCTGCTTAATGCGCGCAGCGTCGCCGTTACCGACACGACCGAGCTTGAAAAGAAACTGGCCGATGAAAAGCGCAAGAAGCGCGAAAAAGCCACCGAACCCGATAAGAAGAAGGCTGAGCCGCCGAAGGAAAACAGGGTCGTCGGCGCTCAGACGAATAAAGTTGAATCGATCGGGCTTCTGATAGATTGTCTTGATGACGGGAGCAAGACTGAAAAACCTGACGTAAAGGCCGCGCCTTCAAAGATTTCCGCCGCCGCCAAGGCCGAAAAACCGAAGAAATCCGATCCGCGGCGCGACGAGGTTCTCTCGGCGCTGAAAGAAGAGCAGTACGACAAGGCGACCGCCATCGTGAAAGAAATGCTCAAAGACGATCCAAATGGAGTTCTTCCCCTGAATCTTCTGGCTTTAATATGCAAAGCCCAGGGGCGGCTCGACGATGCGGAAAAGGTTCTGTTCAAATGTATGACCGCCAACAAGCATTCATATTACACTTATTATAATATGGCGCGTCTTTATCTGATGAAAAATCCTCCCGATAAGAGCGGTGCCAAATATTATTACGAGACAGGCTGCCTTTATACCGATCAAAGAGACCTTGAGATAGAAAGGAGGCTTAAGTGATAGCCGTTTTAGCGAGTCTTTTGATTTCCGCCGACGCCACGGCGCGAGATTTGGTGATGAGCTGCCGTACGATGATACCGGCAGATGTTGAATTGCAAGGGCGCATTATTTTAAGAAACAGAAAAGGTATTGCGCTTGATGAGTATAGTTACATCCTTAAAAGAAATTCGTCCGAAACCGAACTTGAGCTCAAAGACGATGACGGGAATATTGTGCAATATGAAAAGGGCGGCCGCATTTTGAAAACCGACGTCACGTGGAGCGATCTGACGCTTGATTATCTCTGGTGGGATGATTTTTCATTCGACAAAGAGCGCGAATCGGAGTCGGTTCACGGCCAGAAGTGCGCCGTTGTCATAATGAAAAAGGGCGATAGAACCGTGCGTGTCTGGGTGGATAGAAAAACGGGGGCTATGATGCAGGCCGAAGAGTTCAGAGGCGAGAAGCCTTTACGCCGGCTCTGGGGGACGCGCATAAAAAAATTCGGCGACAGGTGGATGGCAAATGTTCTGGAGGTTGAAACTCTGGGAAGCGGTCATAGAACAAAAATCACAGTGGAGAAAGTAAAATGAAAAAAAATCTCAAGATGCTGATATGGGCCGCTGCAGCGGCGTTTTCGCTCGTAATCGTTCTTGCGCTCCTTGGCGCGATTCATCCCGTGTGGCTTGGGTCGGCGACAACGGGCGTCGCGAACTGGCTGGTGCCTAAAAAACTCGATACGCGTTTTCATTTAGGCAAGGTGGACCTCAACGCCTATAAGGGTAGCGTCAAACTGCACAACTTTCAGCTTGACAATCCCAAAGGGTATGACGACGCCGAGGCGGTCAAGCTTGATTATGCTTCGGTTGAAATGGTTCCCTCGTCCGTCGTCGGCGATGTGATCCATATAAAAGAGATCGTTTTGGACGGAGTGTACCTGAGCTATCTGTCAAGAAACGGCGTAAGCAATTTTGATGCGATTCTGTCGAAACTTTCGGACGGCGAAGAGTCGAAAGATGACGTTTCCGGCGAGGACGAGAAGGAGAAGGCCGAGAAGTCGAAGAAGCGCTTCATGATTGACAAGATTGTCATTTCGAATTTGAAGTTCAAGTATGAGATGCTTACGATCCCCGTGCCGGTCACGATCACGCTTACGGATATAGGCAAGGATTCCGATGGTGTTACGATGTCGCAGGCGCTTATGAAGATTCTTGATGATCTGATCAAAACGGTAATGCGTACCAGCAGCGCCCTTACCGATATCTTGTCGCTTACCGCAAGCTCTCTTTCGACCAAGGCGACGAATTCCGTTTCAGGCATAACGAAGGAAGCGAAAAATCTGAAAAAAAACGTCAAGGAGCTCGGCGGTTCTTTAACGGACGGTTTCAAAGATATAAAGAAAGCTTTTAAAAAATAAATTTTGAAATGGAGATTTAAAGATGGAAAAGAAGAACAGAAAGGCAAAAGACCGTCGTGTCGAGATGTCGGTCGACGGTTTGAAGGAGGATTTCGCATGGCACCTTCGCTATTCGCTGGCGAAGGGTGATATCCGCGCGACGCCGCGCGATCAGTATACGGCATTTGCCAATGCCGTAAGAGACCGGATTGTGGAGCGGTGGATAAACACGCAGGAAGAGTATCATCATCAGAACACGAAAAGAGTTTATTATCTTTCGCTTGAGTTTCTGATGGGGCGTCTTCTCGGCAACAACGTAATCAACCTTAAGGCCGATCAACTTTGCCGTGATGCTTTGAAGGAGTACGGCATAGATTGGAACGACCTTCGCGATTATGAATCGGACGCGGGTCTTGGAAACGGCGGCCTTGGGCGTCTTGCGGCGTGCTATCTTGACTCTATGTCGACGCTTGACCTTGCCGGTATGGGGTACGGCCTAAGATATGATTATGGTATTTTCAGACAGCGCATTGTTGACGGAGGGCAGGTCGAAGAGCCCGATGGCTGGCTTAGAAACGGCTATCCATGGGAGATGGAGCGTCCTGAGTATTCACAGCACGTTCATTTCGGCGGTCATGTCGAGTGCGCCAAACTGAACGGCCGCCAGGTCTGGCGCTGGATTCCTGCCGAGCGCGTGGAGGGCGTTCCGTACGATCTGCCTATCGTCGGGTACAGAAACGCCGTAAACTCGCTTCGTCTCTGGTCCGCGAAGGCTGCGGATGAGTTTGATCTTGAGAACTTCAACAAGGGCGACTATGTCGAAGCCGTAGAATCAAAGGTGCTCGCGGAGAATCTGACGAAAGTCCTTTACCCCAACGACAATACCATGGCCGGTAAAGAACTTCGTCTAAGACAGCAGTATTTCTTCGTCGTCTGCTCGCTTAAAGATATTTTAAGACGCTATCAGGAGACGAACAGCGGCTGGGACAATCTGCCAGAGAAGGTGTTTATACATCTTAATGAAACGCATCCCGCGCTTGTTATTCCGGAGCTTATGCGCATTCTCGTGGATCATGAGGGGCTTGATTGGGACAAGGCCTGGGATTTGACGCGCCGCTCGACCGGATACACGAATCATACCATTCTTCCCGAAGCTCTTGAGAAGTGGCCTGTTAGCATGATGGAAAGACTCTTACCCCGTCATCTGCAGATCATCTATGAAATCAATGGGAGATTCCTGCAGGAGATTTCATCGCGCTACCCGGGCGACATCAAACGGCTCCGCAGAATGTCTCTCATCGACGAAGACGGCGAGCGTTATGTGCGAATGGCGAATATGTGCATCATCGGTACGTCTTCGACCAACGGTGTGGCGCAGCTGCATTCCGAGATTCTTAAATCGTCCCTCTTCAAGGACTTCTATGAATTGAGCCCCGAGAAGTTCCATAACGTGACGAACGGCATAACGCCCAGACGGTGGCTGCTTAAGGCGAACCCGCTTCTGGCCTCGCTCATCTCCGAGTCCATCGGTGAAGAGTGGATCACCGATCTGAGCCAGCTCTCGCGCCTTGAGAGCTTCGCCGGGGATGCGTCGTTTCTGCAGAAGCTCGCCGATATCAAGTCGGCGAACAAGGTGTCGTTGTCTAATTTCGTCATGTCCGATCTCGACATCAGGCTCGATCCGTCGGCGATATTCGATGTTCAGGTCAAGCGTCTGCATGAATACAAGCGTCAGCTCATGCTGGCTCTTTACATCATCATCTTCTACAATAGGCTTCTCCATGATCCGAAGTTTGATCCGATGCCGCGCAGTTTCATCTTCGCGGCGAAGGCGGCTCCAGGTTACTATATGGCCAAGCTCATCATCAAGCTTATCCACGGCATCGCGAGAGTCGTCAATTCCAACCCGAAGACGAGAAACCGTCTCAATGTCGCCTTCTTGCCCGATTATCGCGTATCGCTCGCGGAGAAAATCATGCCCGCTTCCGAAGTGTCGGAACAGATATCTTTGGCGGGCATGGAGGCTTCCGGCACGGGCAATATGAAGTTCATGATGAACGGCGCTCTTACTATCGGCACCTACGATGGAGCCAATGTTGAAATTCACGAGGCTGTCGGCGACGATAATATGTTCCTCTTCGGCCTTAGAACCGAGGACGTGGCGAAGATGCGCCAGAATTACGTGTCGAAGGAGATTTACAGGAACGATCCTGAAATACGTCAGGCTCTCGACATGATCGCCGCCAATGTGTTTTCCGTTCTTCAGCCAGGTCTCTTCGAGCCGATTCTCCGCAGTCTGCTTGACTACAACGACTACTATATGCTCCTGGCCGACCTTAAGGATTACTGCGCCAAGCAGGATCTTGTCGATGCCGCATACCGCGATCCTAAGAAATGGAACGCCATGTCGCTCGTCAACATCGCGCGCTCCGGGCACTTCTCTTCGGATAGAGCCGTAATGGAGTACGCGAAAAACATCTGGAACATCGAGCCCGTCAAATTTTAAGCTGCGGTGGACAACGAGATTTTCGGCTACGGTTTTAAGAACGCTTCCCTTTTGGAGGAGGCACTGACGACGCCTTCCTACAGGATGGAGCATCCAAAGGCCCATGACAATCAGCGTCTTGAATTTCTCGGTGATGCTGTTCTTGGGCTTTTGGCGGCCGATTATCTGTATCAAAAACATTCTGATCGCGGAGAGGGAGATTTGACGATCGCGCGCACGCGGATGGTGAGCTCTGAGGCTTTATGCAAAGCCGCTTCCTCAAACAATCTTCTCAGCCGACTCAGGTTGAACGCCAAAGTCGAGCCTCCGCCGCAAGGTTCAAAAATGTATGCCGACGCGATAGAGGCGATAATAGGCGCGGCTTGGCTTGACGGGGGCATTCCGGCGGCCAAGACCGTTTTTGACGCGCTGAAACTTGAAGAAGGGGGTGTACAGGAAAATCCCAAAGGCGATCTGCAGATCAAGGCTCAGGCTATGGTCCCGCCCCGAAGACCTGTATATGAACTTGTTTCTGTTTCCGGAAAAGCGCATGAACCGACTTTTACGGTCAAGGTCTCTATTGATGGGGTGGGTGAAACGGTCGCTTCCGCGAGCAGCCGCAAGGCGGCGGAGGTTCTGGCCGCCAAACAGTTGTTGTCTCTTTGCTCTTGACGCGGTGGCATGAAAATTGATAAAATCAGATTCGATAATTGATGGTAGGTGCCGTCGATTAAAAAAAAACAAGAAAACTAAGGAAAAATCAAGATGGAAATCTATGTTGGTAACCTCGCGTACGCGACGACTGACGATGGACTCAAAGAGGCGTTCGCGAAATTCGGCGAAGTTACCGCCGTTCGTGTCGTTAAAGACCGTATGACAGATCGCAGCAAGGGCTTCGGTTTTGTCACGATGCCTGATGCGTCTCAGGCTCAGGCGGCAATTGACGCACTCAACGGCCATGAACTCGACGGGCGTACCGTTCGCGTCAACGAGTCTCAGCCTAAACCGCGTGAAGAACGCGGCGGTTTCAGAGGCGGTCGTGGCGGCAGAGGCGGCTTCGGCGGCGGCAGAGGTGGATATGGCGATCGCGCTCCTCGTCGCGAAACACGCTGGTAATAAAAATCCTGCAGGTAAAACAAGGGTTCTTCTTTTGGGGAACCCTTTTTTTATCGCCGCGGGAAAAAAGTGAATTTTATAAATCAAACTCCATCCGTAAGAGAGGAACAACAATGAAGATGACAAGAAGGGAAATGTTGAAGGCGAGCGCTGCATTCGGAGCGCTGAATATTATCCCGGCCAAAGTTCTTTGGGGCAGTGAAGCTCCTTCAAATCAGCTGACTCGCGCATTGATTGGTTTTGGCGCGATAGCCCGCAGTTTCAATCACCTTGCTTTCAAGGGGTCGAGACTTATCGGAGTGTGCGATCCTTTTGATTACCGCGTGGAGCAGGGAATCGCGGCGGCGGAGAAAAACGGATGGGGCAAGATCAAGGGCTATAAGGATTTCATGGCTCTTCTCGCCGACAAGGACGTTGATATCGCTCATATCTGCACGCCTCCGCACTGGCATGGCGTTCAGAGCGTGATGGCCGCTGATGCCGGCAAGGATATCTGGTGCGAAAAACCGATGACGCGCACGATCGGCGAAGGCAAGCGTGTCATGGAAGTCGTCAAGGCCAAGGGCAGCGTATTTAGACTTAACACCTGGTTCCGCTATCAGGATAGATTCTACGGCTTTGGCACACCCGCCAAACCTATCAAGCAGATAGTAGAGTCGGGTCTTCTCGGAAACGGGCCCATCAAATGCGTCTCTGGCGCGGGACAGGGCTTTTCATGGAAATATGGCTGGTCTGGCCGCACCAGCCTTGCTCAGGAGCCGTTGCCGCAGGGGTTTGATTATGATATGTGGCTTGGGCCGGCGCCGTGGAAGCCTTACAACAGGCATCGCGTCGGCACGTCCTTCCGCGGATATTGGGATTATGATTCCGGCGGGCTTGGCGATATGGCTCAGCATTATCTTGACGCCATTCAGTATATTCTCGACAAGGACGACACGAGCCCCGTGAAGATCGAATATTTCGGGCCGAAGCAACATCCTGAAACGGTTGGCCGTTTCGATCGGTTCATTCTGACATACGCCGACGGAACTGAAGTCGTCCTTGACGGCGATGAAACTCTTCTTGAAGAGCCGCTTCTCAGAGGCTCGAACGGCGTTTGCGTCTACAAGGCCCAGAAGGGCGGCAAGACTCTGCGCATAAAAGACAGCAAGGGCTGGTGGAGCGAAGAGAAGGTTCTCAAGTTCCTTTCCGAGCTTCCTGAGCCGGCTGCCCAGAACACGGATTTCATCGACTGCGTCCGCACGCGCAAGAAATTCGCTCTGAACGAATGCAACGGTTTCCGCAGCTGTTCAATGTTCAATCTTGCGATCGTCGCCTGGCGTCTTGGTCGCGGGTTTGAGTTTGATCCGGTGAATATTCGCGCCGTTGACGATCCTGCGGCGGATAATTTCATCTATCAGGATATCCGTGAACCCTGGGCCACGAAGATGGGCTGAAACAAAACTCTGAACGTTTAATAGTGAAAGGTGAATTATGAATAAAATTATTTTATCTTTGATTGCAATCGGCGCGCTTTGCTCATGTAATGCGATTGCGCAGACGGCGGCTACCGACCCGGCGGCTCCGTACCATGATTATATGAAGGCCATGGTATCAACCGATGAAGAGCCCTTGACGGCCGTATGGCAGCTTAAAGAGCGCAAGGCCATAGACGCGGCCACAAAAGAGGATGTCTTAGCTTCATTCGTGGCGGATGAAGATTCCGCGAGGGTGCTTCTGCTGAAGGTGGGTAAGGCTTATACCACAGATCCCGTTATCCTTACTCAGATCGCCGCCGTCACCCAATGGGTGATGATGTCCGACAAGTGGTATCACTTTCTTTGGGACGGGCCTCGCGCTTCCGGCCGAAAAATCTGGACGAATGCGCTTATTGATGTCGCTGAAAAATCTACGGACGCTTACGTTAAGATTTTCTGCCTTCAGCAGCTGCGTCTTTGCGCGTGCCGCTGCCAGGTCAGCGATATCATAGATATCGGCTTAAAGGCGAACGACGGGAATGTCCGTGAAGTCGCGGAAAGTGTCGCTCGTGGAATTATGGCGAGAAAATAAGCGTTTGAGTGGTGTAAAATGAATATCTATATCGGTCAGGACAAGTTTGATATGGCTGAGTCTGCCGCCCGCATGGCGGCAGACCGCATCCGCAAGGCTATCGCCGACAGAGGCGAGGCGAGAATTATCGTCGCCACAGGCGCCAGTCAGTTCGAGTTCCTTGAAGCTCTCGTCAAAGAGCCGGGTATTGACTGGTCTAAAGTGACGGGTTTTCATCTAGATGAGTATATCGGGCTTCCTGTTTCGCACAAGGCTTCTTTCCGCGGGTATATGCGCGAGCGTTTTGTCGCTAAAACTCCCCAGCCGATGAAAGCGTTCAACGAAGTGAATGGCGAGGCTGAGGACCTTCAGGCTGAGATTGACAGGCTTGAGAAGCTTATCCGTGTCTCTCCCATCGACGTCGCCTGCGTCGGCATCGGGGAAAACGGACATCTTGCGTTCAACGATCCGCCGGCCGACTTCAATACCGAGCGCGCGTATATTGTCGTTGATCTCGATGAGAAGTGCCGTAAGCAGCAAGTGGGCGAAGGATGGTTCGCGTCGTTCGACGAGGTTCCGAAACAGGCTTTCTCGATGACGATCAAGCAGATCATGTGGTCGAAGGCCATTGTCTGCACTTGCCCGGACGAACGTAAGGCCGAGGCCGTTAAAGGAGCCGTTGAAGGTCCTGTCACAAACATATTGCCCTCATCCATTCTTCAGATGCATGCGGACTGCACTATGTTCTTAGATCCGCCCGCAGCGTTGCTGTTGAATAAATGAATTCATCATTAGTCGTCGCTGATTACGCCGTCATCGCTGTGTTCTTTGCAGTGATGATCGGCGTAGGCGTTTTTTATTCCAGAAGGTCCACGAGCGCAGCCCAGTTTTTCGGAGGAGACAAAACCGTTCCGTGGTGGCTGGCGGGAATAAGCTTTTATATGAACAGCTTTTCCGCTCTTGCGTTTGTCATGTATTCGGCTTTGGCCTATAAATTCGGGCTTGTTCCCGTGACGGTGAGCTGGCTTTCCGTTCCGGCGGTGCTGCTCGGGGCGTGGTTTCTTGCCGTAAGATGGAGAAGGGCGGCGTCTGCCAGTCCCATCGACTACATCGCCAAGCGTTACACTCCGTCAATGTGCCGCACATTGGCGATATTGGGCTTGCCGATGCAGCTTTTGGACAATGCGCTTAAATTGCTCGCTATCGGAACGGTTGTAGGTGTGGGGATGGGTTTTCCTCTTTTCTGGTCAATCTGCATTTCAGGCGTCATAATTATTCTCTATACTTTTTTAGGCGGCCTTAAAGCGACGTTGACATGCGACTTTATTCAGTTTTTCGTAATTCTTGCGGTCGTCTTCGCCCTGCCGCCGTTGTGTCTGACGGAGCTTTCTAAATTAGATGGCGGCGCAGGTCTCGTCCATGGCTTTGAGGTTTTCTTAAAGCGCGCTCCGGAGGGCTTTTTTAATTTTACCGCCGGCAAGTACACCTGGGGGTATATGCTCGTCTTTTTCTTATGCGTAGGCTCGACCCTTTCCACGAACTGGTCTTTGGTCCAGCGCTATTATTCGACTAAAAGCGATAGGGACGCGCGCAAGATGGCTTATCTCGTAGCGGTTCTTCTTTTCTTAGGCCCTCCCGTTTTCTTTTTCCCCGCGATGGCCGCTAGAATTTTTCTGCCGCCAGTTTTAGACTGCGATATGAACGGCGTGTATGCGCTGATTTGCAAATCTGTGCTTCCTGCGGGGATGATTGGAATGGTGATAGCGGCCATGTTCTCGGCGACGATGAGTTCGCTAGCGGGCAATTTTAACGCGGCTGCGGCCGTTGTCGTCAATGAATTGTATCTTAAGGTAGATAAGTCGGCTTCTCCGCGCAGAAGAATGATTGCTGCCAGAGCCGCCACCGTAATCGTTGGCGTGACCGTTGTCGCGCTTACGTTTGTCATGCAGTATGCGCAGGGGGCGGATGATCTCTTTAATATTTCAAACAAGGTTTTCGGCGTTTTCTTGCCACCGATTGCCATTCCTATGCTGGCGGGGCTTTTTGTGCGTTCGCTTTCGAAGCGCTCTGCGATTGTAGCTCTTGTCGGCGGGATAATTGTTGGTCTTTCGATGTTTATCGCCGGCTCCTCCGATCAATTGTCCTTCCTGAGAGAGATGGTTTGGATATTCCCTTCAACAGCAGTATCGACAATTGTATTTCTTGCGATCGGCTCAAAGGTATTTCAGGATGATCCTGATGAAAGAAAGGAAGTTGAAAAATGGATGGATGGATTGACCTGCAGATAAACGGCTACGCGGGCATAGATTTCAATTCCAAAGGTCTTACGGTTGAAGCCGTAAAGGAAGTTACCGATCGACTTAACGCGGACGGAACGGCCGGGTATCAGCCTACATTTGTAACGGCCGATCCTGAGATGG
>JAEIGA010010081.1_pt1 | contig 14318 bp, 9 predicted proteins | sample 9270691 | NCBI WGS metagenome assembly JAEIGA01 (sample SAMN17057246, study PRJNA624740) | gut metagenome | biome: biome; isolation source: fecal sample | host: Bos grunniens | place: China: Xizang | collected 2019 | reverse complement strand
GGTCAGGCTCTTGTGTTGCCCGTAATCGAGAATGTGGAGCAAATCTACACCATCGACCTTACCAATGCACAGCCCATCAACGAGGCTTCACTCGCTAACGATGAGGATGAGCTTATTACCGTATGGGGTAATAACTACAACAAGGCCAAGTTCATCGAGGCTATGGTAGCTATGGGTGTTAGTGTTCGTGCTAACGCAGCCGATGCAACCGTAGTGAAGAAGGTGAACGAACTCAGCGATGCTGACGAGGCTAAGTTGCAAGCAGCAGTTGAATCATATAAGGCTTAAGTGAATGAAGACAATACAGCAGGCACTCTTGGATGAGATACATTACCCCATCAGTGAGGGTTTTGTGGAGAATGTGATGATTAAGCGCGGACTTGAAGGAGAGTTCACCTATGAGGTAGCACAATCCTCTCAGTACATGGGTGCCGTTGCTGATTGTTTGTATTCGCTTGTGCATGCAATCAACTTTTCTGAGGCAGACAAGTCCTTCGGGGCAATATCTGACAAGGATAAGGAGAGAATACTGCTCAAGGTAAACTCTATATACACCACCATAGGCGAGCCAGAAGTAGAAACCAAGGCTCGACCTATGGTCTTTATCGAAAACTAGTATGGCCGTACTGAGACGAAATCCCGACACACTGAGCTATCTCGTAGTGCAAGACGCATACGAAGATGAGAGAGGTGATTTTCATCAAGGAGAGAGTCACTGGGAAGGTGAGATACGTTGTGATGCAGTTTCCAACTCGCAAGCAAGGTCAATCAAGTTCCCCGATGGCACTAAGTACGAATACTCGTATGAAGTACACCTACCTCATGATGTTAGGGAGTTCCAAGTAGGCGAGAAAGTAAGAATACAATTTTTCGATGAAAGTATAAAAGAGTTTGAGGTTCAAGGTTTCCAACGCTTTCAGAAGCAAGCAAAGATATGGGTATAAAAGCACCTAGCCAACGTGCAATCAATCAGTATTTCACTGATGTGATAGAAATCATCAATGAGGAGGTTAGGGACACTTTAACCTATCTGTGCGAACAGTCAGTAAAGCGAATCAGAGACAGGTCATCGGAGGAGAGTTGGATAGACGACACGGGTAATCTAAGAAGCTCTATCGGTTATGCCATCTACGAATATGGAAGGACAACAGTCGAATCAGCCTTTCCAGTCGTGAGAGAAGGAGCAGAGGGAGCACAGAGAGGAAGAGAGTATATCCAAGACCTCGCAGGGCTTTTTGCAACAGCATACGCAGCAGTAGTAGTGGCGGCTATGGAGTATGCGGAGTACGTGGAGGCAAAGAAGACCAAAGACGTGTTGGCAAGCACCCATCAATGGGCAAAGGAAAAGTTTGAATCATACATGCAACGAGCAGTAGAGAAAGCGCAAATAAGAATAGCAGTACTGGATATAAGATGAAGACAGACATAGACATCAAGGATGACTTGTTCATGTACATCAAAGGCTCTGACTTGGCTAATGCCGTGACAGGTAAGCTGGACAAGGCTGAACGACCCACAGGCTCAACATTGGAGGATATAATAATATCCATTGATGAGAATGAGAATGGTGGCATACAATCAGCACTGTGTACGGTGAACATCTATGTGGCTGATCTTCTCAGAGATAATCAGTACATCGAGAACACTATCCGTTTGCGTGAATTGTGTGCAATGGCCAAGACCTTGCTTGAGGTGGCTCACTTCAATGATGCAAGGTTCTATTTGACTGCACAGCGAGTGAAGAAGGTAGACGGTGTGAATGAGCACCGCATCGAGAATAAAATCATTTATAAACATTGTAAAGAGTAAATAGTATGGCAATAATTGGTTGGGGTAAACCCCGCATTTTCTACAAGGAGCTTGGTAGCAAGACTGCCGTGTGGAAAGAGTTCGATACTCCCGTTGAAGGCTCAACATCTTTGGCTACTACCAAGGGTGATAAGACCGAGGCTAAGGTAGAGGGTGGTGCTAATGAGGCTGTGAAGTATGCAAAGAATACCTATGCACTCACATTTAACATTCGTGCTGCTAAAGACCGCGTGCGTCCTATTGACGATGAGGATGGCGTAATCTCTACTGGTTATGCAATCGCTCTTCAGCCCGAGGCTGCCGATGCCCCTGGTTTCGTCATGGAGGCTTCTACCGCTTCCGTTGAAGATAGCTTCTCTTCTGCAGATGGTGGTGTATGGGCATACACATTCGATGCCCTCGTTCCTGAGCAGAGTGGCTTTGAGAAAAAGAAGCAGGTACAGTGGGGTACTATCACCGTAGGTGGCACTAAGGACAACTACACTATCACCTTTGATGATGATATTGAGGTAGCTCCTAATCCAGTGTAAAAGATGCCCACATGGAGTTAGGTCTTCGTGTGGGCTTTAATGCTATCGCAGGTTCGCATGTGTTTTCGTCATGATGCTTTGGCACATTTGGGTTCGATTCCCTTGGTAGCACTCAATTAGGTAGACATGGAAGATAAGGTATTGATTGAAATGGATATTGCCGACGCCATTATGGAGAAGCCTTATAGCTTTTACATTGGTGAGCGGCATTTTTTTATGTACCAGCCCACTCTTGGGCATTTGTACATGATACAGCCTATACTACAAGGTATGGGCATGAATGAGACTCTATTGAGTGTAAACCCTTATGCCGAGGCTCTGAGATTGTGTACAAGTGAAAAGGAAAGAGTATGCCGCATCTTAGCTTATCTCACCATCAACAATAAGAGGATATTTAAGGATTCCTTTGTACAAGAGAGGATGAGTTTCTTTATGGATAACCTCGACATTGAAGACATGGCTCAGTTGTTCATACTCGCTTTGACCTACGATAAGACCCAAGAGTTTATCAAATATCTCGGACTTGACAGAGAGCAAAGAGACAAGGAACGAGTGATGAAAGCCAAGGAGGACAAGGGTAACACCTTCACCTTTGGTGGAAAGAGCACCTACGGGACATTGATTGCAGTTGCTTGTCAACAACTCGGACTAACTCCTAAGCAAGTCGTGTGGGACATCTCCTATGTAAACCTAAAGATGATGCTTGCTGATAACATAACCTCAGTATATCTCACAGATGAAGAGAAGAAACGATGCCATGTTAGCAGTGACAGAACATTCATCAATGGCGATGACGCAAGCAATATGGATAAGATAATGGCAATGTTTAATGATTGATTTTTAGAGGACTATCGCGCGTATGGCACTACATTTCGACATCACTGGAGATAACAAGAACCTACTGAGAAGTATCGAAGGTTCAAAGCAAGGTATTCGTTCATTGACGAGGGAGGCTGAGAAAGAAAGCCTGAACATGGATGACATCATGAAGAGAATCGGACAGAGTGCTGCTGCTATTGGTATCGGTTTCTCAGCTACTCAGCTTGTCCGTGACGTAGCAAGGGTTCGTGGTGAGTTCCAGCAGCTTGAAGTTGCTCTTAATACCATGCTTGGTAGTGAGGAAAAAGCCAATGCTTTGTTTGAGCAATTGGTCAATACGGCAGCTAAGACGCCCTTTGACCTTAAAGGCGTGGCTGGTGGAGCCAAGCAGTTGCTTGCTTATGGTGTAGCATCTGAGGAGGTGAACGATACGATTATCCGACTTGGTGACATTGCTGCTGGTCTATCCATACCTTTGGGTGACTTGGTTTATCTGTATGGTACTACGATGACCCAAGGCCGATTGTTCACTCAAGACCTCCGTCAGTTCATGGGACGTGGTATTCCTTTGGCCGATGAGTTAGCAAAGCAATTCGGTGTAGCCAAAGATGAAGTAGGTGGACTTGTTACAGCAGGTAAGGTAGGATTCCCTGAGGTTGAGAAAGCTATCAAATCTATGACCAGTGAGGGAGGTAAGTTCGCTGGATTGATGGAGAATCAATCTAAGACCATTACTGGTCAGATTAGCAACCTTGAAGATGCCGTTGACTCCATGCTCAATGAAATCGGTAAGTCAACTCAAGGCGTTATCAGTGGAGCACTTACTACTGCTACTAAACTTGTAGAAAACTATGAGAAGGTAGGAGAAGCTATAGGTGTGATAGTAACCATGTATGGGACATACAAGGCAGCTCAAGCTATTCACATTGCAATGATGAAGGCTGAGAATGCTATTACGCAACAGGCCATACTCATCAAGTATCAGTACGCTAAGGCTAATCATACTATTACAGAATCAATGGCTCGTGGTGCTGCAAAATCTGTTCTTTTTGCTGATGCACAGAAGAGAATCGTCACAGCAATGAAAACAGTTGGTAAGACGGCAGGTGCTTATGGCCTTATTGCTTTAGCTGTAACTGGAGTGGTATATGGTATTTACAAACTTGTCACAGCTAAGAGTGCTGAGGAGAAAGCTATTGATAGGGTTAATAAGCTTAGAGAAGAGGAAAACGAAAAGATAGAAGAGCAGAAACAGACCATCGATAAATTGCTCAGTGTCATTAACGATGATACGGAGACAAGGTACAATCAGAGGAAGGCCTATGAGGAATTAGCAAAAGAAGTCCCTGAACTTACCAATGAGCTTTCACTGGAAGCCTTACAAGCTATGTCAGCAGCAGAGCAAACAAAGAAGCTGAATGAGGCATTGGAGAGCATCAAAATAGGAAATGCAAAGTCTCAAATTGAAGAATACACACGATTGCTTGGAGAGCTTCAAAACTATGGAGGTAACTTTAGAACATTATCACAAGAGACTACCGATGCAATTAAGAAAATAATGGGGCCAGAATGGAATGGCAACATAGAAGCTGCGATAAAATTATTGAAGACACGCATTAAGGAGGCCGAAGATACGGTTAACGACTATAATGAGTCAGTTAAACCATTAGATGTCAAAATAGAGGATGCTCAGGAAGCAGCAGAAAAAGCTAAAGAGTCATTCGAGGCCGCTAAGAAAGCGTATGAGGAAGAACAGAAGCGATTCCAAGAAGAACAGAAAGAGTTCGGTTTTGCGCTGCCTGTTAGATTTGACATTGAGCAAGCATATAAGAATGCTAAAGAAGAAATGTTACGGACTGGTAGCAATCTTCAAAGTCTCATTGACAAGAAAAACGACAACACATCATCTGTATCAAAAAACAAGAAATACTGGGAAGATAAGAAAAAAGCGGCAGAGGAGGAACTAGATAAACTTGATGTGTCAAAGATAGGTGGTGCCAAATGGAAACAGTATGAAGCCGAAATCAAAGAGGCTAACAGGATGCTTGAAAGATATTCAGGTAAGTACCTCGAAGATGCCAAGAAAAGGGATGAGGAGCTATTAGAACTCAAAAAACAGACCGCAGAGGAGTTGGCAAACATAAACAGAAACGAGTTAGACCAAGAGCTCGCAGATGTGCAAGATAGCTATGCCAAGCGCATGGAAGAGCTTGCTAAACTCGAAGAGGAGTGGAAAGCTGCACAAGGAGGAATACTCACTGATGAGCAGAGTTCAGCTTTATCAAGTGGAAGGGATGCCGCTAATGCCGTGCGCAATAGGGGAGTGAGCGATGCTGTCAATGCTCAGATAGATAGATACAAGAAAGAAAAGGATGAGGAAAGAAAACACCTCGAAGACCTCTTGGAAGAGTTTGAGACCTATGAGCAAGCACGAGAGCGCATAGCAAAGGAATATGCAGAGAAACGCAAACAAATGGTCAATGAGGATGGCTCACTGAAGGCTGGCTTCACGCAAGGCAACCTCGACAATGTAAACGCCCAGCAGAAAGAATCGGAGGAAGCACTTGACCAAGCAATGTTGGAGAAGAGCGAGTCATATCAGACTTGGCTCGAATCCATTGAGAAGATGACCCTCGATAGCCTAAGAGATGCACTTGTGCAAGCGAAGTTTGCTTTAGAGATGGCCAAAATGAAAGGAGACAACAAAGGCATTGCAACAGCAAATGCACAGATTGATGCACTCTCTAATCAAATTAACTCTATGGAGACCAGTCCGAAGAAACGAAGCCTTGAGGATTGGAGAAATCTATCAGAGGCCATATCCGAGGCAGGAGACTCGTTTGATGGATTGGGTGAAGAGCTAGAAGCTATTGGTGGTGAAGTCGGAAAGGTGGCTGGAGCCATATTGAAGTCTGTAGGCTCGATAGGTTCAAGCACCATTGGACTAATTAACAACATTACACAGCTTGGTGAGTTGTCAATGAAGAGCACAGAAGAAACTTCAGAAACAACATCTGAGGCTGTCAAGGGTGTAGAGAAAGCATCAGTCATCCTCGCTATCATATCAGCAGCAGTACAGATTATCACTAAGATTATCAGTCTCGCCAATAAGATGCACGATGCCAAGTATGACAAGGTAATCGAAGGAAATCAAGCAAAGATTGACTCGATGAAGAAGTCATACGAAGGTCTACAAGAGAAACTTGAGGAGACTTTTGGTACTGGAGCTGTTCAGACACTACAAGAGATGAATGCATCCTTGGAACAACAGAACAAGCTCATCGAGGAGCAGAAACGAGCCGAAGAGGAAAAGAAGAAGACCGATGAATCTGCGATGCAAGGCTATGATGATGCCTTGGAGGCTAACCGCAAGCAGATGGAAGAGAACAAGAAAGCCATGGAAGAGGCTATCTTTGGCGATGATATTAAATCTGCCATTGAGAGCTTTGCCGAGGCCTACGGAGATGCCATAGCGGAAGGTAAAGACCTTAACCAATCCATGAAAGACCATGCTGTTGAGATGATGAAGCAGATGGTGCAAGAGGAAATCAAGGCATATATCGCAGGTCAAGGTAAGTTGGAGGCTCTACGTGAGAAGATGGCTCTCTACTTTGAGGATGGTGTATTCTCGGATTCAGAGATTGCTGCTATCAAGGCAGAGGCGGAAGCTATCGGTCGTGACTTGGATAAGAAGTTCGCTTGGGCAGAAGAGTTGCTTGCAGAGGAAGAAGATTCATCATCAAGTAGCAGCTCATCCAAAAGAGGTATAGCTACAGCATCGCAGGAGAGCGTAGATGAGAACAACGGGCGATTGATGTCCATCCAGTTTTCCATGGGTGAGATTAAGGAGCAGATGATATACACCGTGACCTACCTTGCAAGCATGACAAGTAGCATATCAAGCGGTAATCATATACTATCAGACATCCGTGAGCAAGCCGTAAGGGCTAATGGGTTACTGGAGGATATTGTTAAATATACCAAACCGTTGAACGATAAGGTTGGAGAGGTTGTTAGTGCTGTAAACAGAATAAACTCAAAGTAATATGGAGATAAACGAGATAATGCATGAGGCAATAGACCTCGGTGCTTGTGAGAAGACAAATAGCGTAAGTAGTTGGAAGACCCTCTCATGGTTATTCTTCTCTCCACAAGGGATGGAGTTCTGTGCAAACAACAACTTCCCAACCCTAGAGATGTTCCGTGAGATGGATGAAGAGATTGCTTCTAATTGCATATTCGTAGACAAGGGAGTGCTAAATAGAAGCAATGACAGCTCAGTAGCCATCATCGGAGATACAGATGCCCGACTGACCTTTGATGACCCAACGAAGGTACACAAGGTCATCGTCATGCATGGAGCAAGGGTGTTCATCGTGGCACGTAACTATGCCGTGGTGAAACTCGTGAACATAGGTGATGACAACAAGGTGTTTGTAAATAAAGACAACACAGCCGTGATATTGAAGTGATTGACGAATTTTACACAATAAAAAGATGCCAGTAGGAGAATTGAAGATAAACGGCAAGGATGCCTATACTGAGTGGGGTATCAGCTTTGACCAGACGGCTTTGTCTACGTTGATGACACCGCCACCCAATAAGTCTTACATAGAGAACAAGAGTCGATTGGAGAATGGTAAGAAGGTGTTGGTACATAATCCAAAGGTGGATGAGCGTAGTGTCACGCTATCATTTAACCTCACTGCAAAAAATGAGCAGGAGTTCTTTGATAGGTACAACAGATTTTGTGAAGAGCTGAGGGGAGGAGTTCTTAATATAGAGACTAAGTATCAGAATGGCGTGGTGTATAAGATGGTCTATGAGAGCTGTAGCCAATTTTCGCAACTCATAAGAGAGATAGCGAGATTCAGCCTAAAACTCGTTGAGCCTAATCCCAATGATAGAAGTTAAAATAATTGTAGTTAAATGAACTTAATATAAAGAAAAGGGTTTACTATGTAAGCTCTTTTTTCTATATTTGCATAGTAAAAAGATTGTAACGATGACCACTCTAACCATACATAGAAAGTCGGGAGATTTGGAGGTTGGCGTAAACCAAGGCTCCATCCGTAGATATAACTTGATGTCCGAGGATTTTATCAAGTTAAAGTTCTCTCTAAGTGAGAATATTCCTCTACTCATTGGTGACTTCGTTGACTTAACGGATTACTTGCACTCGTGCGATAATGAAAACTTCCAAGGGGATATTGACCAAGAGACTGGAGAGCTTATTGATGAAACCACCAAGCTATTTGTGTTAGATAGAAACTATTATCCAACATACAACAATAATACAGGAGGATGGGACTATGACGTGCAAATTAAAGCATATTATTACGAGTGGAAGAATAAAGTCCTTAAATACACTCCATCTCTGGGAGCGTCAGAAGCATCATTCTCGCTTACTGACACGATAGATGTACATGCCAGTCTGATAGAAGATAACCTATCTTCCGCAGGCTATAAATGGAAAGGGAATACCCAATATACAGCCCATGTGTCTCCTGAAGTCCAGAACAAGGGCATGAAGCACATCAGCTACAATGCTGTGTCTATCTTTGACGCCATTGCACTCATCGCACAGACATTTGAATGTGAGTGGTGGCTTGATGGTGCAAGTACAATACACTTCGGAGCACGAAAGACCAATGGTAATAGCAGAGCCCTCACCTTCAATGAGGAAATATCAAACGCTAGTCTCAGTGATAGCAATGGTATTCATGCTACTAGAATATATCCGTTTGGCGGCACAACGAACATCCCAAAACACTACCGCGACAAGCTAGAGTTCAATGTAAAGGACGAAGGAATATCGAATATGGTTAGGGATAATGACAAACCCATCGTGGCTACATGGTTCCCTAACATGTATCGTGACCGAAAGTACACGTATTCATTCGCAGGAGATACACTTGCCAATGATGGTATATTATTCCATAAGCAGTACGATGTATCTGATATTGGAGGCGCATCAGGTGATAACTACTTCTACAAGGGCGGTAATACATCAGCAATTCTCAAAGGCCTGAGGATGACATTCACGCCATCTCAGTATGGTTATAAGGATAGACCCGAAGACACGAGTCTGATGCTTGATTGCACTCACAAGATACGTTCCACACAATCAGTATTCATGAGCAAGGTATCACTGCCGAAGGTTCAAGATATGCAAGGGGAAAGGGTAGACACCGTAGTTCTTCCGAAGGGAGACTCCTTGACACTGTCCGAAGTACTGAGAGATGGAGGATATGAATACGTAGCCAAAGAGAATATCACAGATGTGGTGCAAATGTTCCCTGTCGAGGCAGGGCAGTGTTATGCTATCTCAGCATCACGCTTTGGGTATATTCATATGGGATTCTCAAGAAGCCTTATAGAGTATAATGATAGCTTGGAACGTGTGTATGGCTCAGAAGGAGGTGTAGAGTTCAATGTGTTCTATACAGCTAATGAGAGTGGATATATCTATTGCGCTGGTAACAGGTTCAATGAAGCCACACTCAATGTAAGAAAAGTGTCTCCGATAAGCATCAATGTGTTTCAAGGAGACTCTGAATTTAGCGAGTATGGAAGCGATACATGGGATTTCTTGCAATTCTATGTGACGATAAATAACCTTGCCAAAGCCCTCATTGATGCAAAGAATAGCAATCACTTCTCGATAACATATAGTGACTTCACTATCGAAGCCCAGAGAAAAGCTTGGGCTGCGAGAACGAAGGCCCATGTTGAAGGAAGTGAAGAACTCCGTGATGTGCTCATCAATCCCGACTTTTTGGATAGCAGCAACCACTGGATAGTTACAGAAGGTACGCAATATATTAGTGGCAAGGTTACATTCCCTGACATTATCACAGCTCGCGTCAATGGGGATTACTTCTCTCCGCAAGAGGGAGCGTTACAGACTGGCGTGGTACAACGGAACGTGATGATGCCTAAGGGTGAGCTTGATGGTATCATCAACGAAGGCAATCATACCATCAACTATGAGAAAGGGTATGTGCAAATAGCAGGGGTAGACGACACAGATGCTGTAGAAGCGATAGTGGTCTACGACTGGCTATATCCGCAGACACCTGTGAATGTCACAAACGCAAGACAGGTGGACTACGAGGTGGAAGACGAAGATGGTAATAAAACTAATGTCAAGACCTACGAGATTACTGTAGCGATAAATAACTTCTCTTCGGAGATGGTGACCGATGAATCATTGTTCTGCATCTTCCAGCCAAGCTACAACGAACAAGGAGAGCAGGTCAGCAGAATGACTGGCCTTCGACTTGAGGTTGAATACCCTGAGGTAGGAGGAGAGAATGAGGTCGTTTTTAAACTCATACCCAATGAGGATTATGCAAGCTGGATTCCCAATAGTGTGGCCTATCCGCAGGTTGGAGATAAGATTATCCTCGAAGGTATAGATGTGTCATTCATCGAGCTTAACTCCGTCTCCAAGTGTGAAGTCGAGGTGCTTAACCAAGCCCTTAAAGACCTTACTGAGTACGCCAAAGAGGACAAGGTGGTTGATATTACTCTATCATCCGACTTTGCCTATAATAATGGACGAATGACTATCGGTGAGTCGGTATCATTGGAAGGAGTCATGTCCTCTGGCTCATACGACAGCCGTATCATCGGCTTTGAGGAGTGCTTGGATATACCTTGGGATAAACCTAAATACATCGTTGGTGACAACAACTATTATAGTCGCACAGCGAGCTTAGAAACGAAGCTTGAAACGATTGAGAAAGGCTCTGCTACGTTGTCGGGAGTAGGAACTGGAGGTAGTAATATCTATATCATCAAGAATGTAGATAAGACAAAGCCGTCGGATTCTAATGTATATTCGGCCCTTCGCGTTGAGGAGCGTTTCTTGCATACCGATGAGGATGACGAGGTAAATGCCAGCGTGAACTTCAAGAAGAATGTTAGAGTGGGCGAGACGGCCAGTGTAAACTATCTTGAAGTCGAAGAAAATGCTTTTATAAATAAAGACCTTGAAGTCAAGGAGGATGTCATCGTTGGTCAGAACCAAACCGTGTCAGGGACTCAGACCTTGCTTGGCACACAGGTGTTGCATCAAGGGTTCAGAACAAACGATTTCAATGATGCTGGCGGTCAGATTAGAGGAGCACAGCTTACTGCCAATGGTATACTCACCATAGCAGGCTTGAAAGCCATGTCATTCGAGGTGTTTGAGCTCATCTATAATGTCATCCGAGCACAAGGTGGTAAGCATGTATTTTCTAACGCGGCCAACATCGAAGCATGCCAGTATGTGATGGCAGATGGAACTACCATACCATCCGAAGCGTATGAATGGTGGAAAGCTAATGCCGACTATGCAAACAATGAAGCATATAAGCAGAAGTGGGATGCTAATGCTTGGCAATGGATAGGTGGTATTGAAAGTGTGATACTCACCATTAAGAAGGATGACGTAAACCATAATGCTATACCATTCCGTAATGGTGATATTATCTACGGATATGTCAACAAGATAGGGGAGAGTGGGTCTTATGCCAAGGGAGGCCAATGTGTGATGCACGTCATATCGCCTAACAGCGAGATAGGCGTGGGTGGCTCAATGGATATCCGTGCGGAATTATTCCCTATCGGAGACCCAAGCAAGAATAGTGGTGTAGTGGTTAGCAACATACCTCCCACAGGCGGCATGGCTGTTGCTCAGAGAGGTAATGTCAACGGTAACAACCTAGAGCGCATGACTTCGTTCTTCATAGATTCTCAGTCGGGGAACATCGTCATGCTACAGAATGTAATGACCCCGACAATAGATAAGGGACATTATGGCGTAGTTATCGGTAAACTTCCAACAGACCTCTATCAAACTTTTGTAGAGGAGTTTGCTCAACTCAGAGAGTCTGACCCTGTACTGTATGCAAAGTATGCTTTTTTGGAGCATGTAATAAGAATAGACCACCTAGGAAAGGCTATCCCCCAAGAAAGAAACACAGGCGAATGGGATGAGGAATTGGCAACGCTAGGTGGCTATGAAAGCACCTCAGAATACTATGACACAGTAACCTATGGTGGTGAGCTGTGGAAGTGTGTAGTTAATGGGACGAAAGACATACCAGGTCAAGGGACGGGATGGCTGAAGCTCGTTGCGAAGGGAGCTGATGGTAAGGACGGACAAGATGGTAAAAACGGTTTAAGTATTCCTGATAATATAATAAAAAATGCTTCCTTTAATATATTAAAGTCTTCAGGTAAATATAAAGGTCTCCCAGAAAGTTTTGGATATTATAATACCACCGCGACTTTTATTCAATACGCTTTAATAAGTAAGTCCTATAGTGGAATTGGAGTTAATGCTTTAAATATAGTTACTGACGGCTCATATACATCATCAGATCCAATGATATGGAATGGATTTAATCAGTCTGTTAATAACTTATCTCCTTCTACTTGGTACACATTATCATATTACATTAAAGCAGAAGATACTAATGCTATTGATAATGGTTATATAGCTTTATCTCAAAGTCTATTACGAGATTCTACTTTTGAATATTATTTTGATGGTGTTAAAAATGCTACTGTATACCCAAAACTTACTTCAAATTGGGTTAGACATTATTATACGTTTAAAACTCCTGCAAATCCAGTAAATGGAGGCAGTATAATACTAGCAATGAGGGGCACTATAGCAGCTTCTTATATTATAGCTAAAATACAATTAGAAGTAGCGACTAATCAAGAATCTCCTAAAGATGCCTTACCTTCAATATGGATTTCTAATATAAATGACCTTACTGCACCATTAAAAAGCACTGTTTTTAAAAGAGCTACAAGTAAACCAACTACACCTACTGGAGGTGATTATTCTAATCCTATACCTTCAGATTGGAGTGATGGTATACCTTCAGGCACAGAACCAGTATATTCTTCTAGTAATACTTTTTATGCTGGTGGAGAAAGTCACGGATGGTCTGAGCCCCAATTAATGGCTGATAATGCAGATTTTGATGTTCAGTATTCTATATTAGAAGCTCCTAATGATGACCCTACAAGTAGTGATTGGAGTGATGATCCTTCAGAAAATGCTATTTGGATGGCTACTAGAAATAAAACAGTCGGTGGTTCATGGTCAAATTGGACTGTAACTAGAATTAAAGGCGAGAAAGGAGAGGATGGTACAAGCATAAGCATTGTTGACACCAAAGTAAAATACGCAAAGAGCAAAAGTGGTACTGAGCAACCTTCCGACTGGAGCGAGAATATTCCCTCAGATTCAGATGGCTACTACCTATGGACATGGACTCATGTAGAATATAACACTGGTGACGCTACAGACTCTTATTCTGTATCTCGCATGGGTATTGATGGTAAGGGTATACAGAGTGCTGAAACGAAGTATTACCAAAGCAAGAATACGATTGACCCCGAAGATGAAGGTATTACATGGGGCGAATTTCCCTCTTCTTTGGAGGATGGATGGTGGTTGTATAGCCGCACGATTACTACCTACTCTGATGGCTTTACCTCTAAATCATACAACGTAACACAGAACGGCCAAGGCTCATACTACGCAGGATTGCAAGAATACTATGCCGCTTCCTCTAGTGCAACCCAAGCTCCGAATGGATACCCCGATGAAGGTATATACTCAGAAGGAGCGCAGATGGACATCCTAGGAGAGTGGGAAAAGAAAAGGCCAGCGTTGACGAGCGAGAAACCTTATCTATGGAATTTTTCTGTCTCCTTCGACAGCAAGGGCAACAGATATGTAGTCGCTCCAATATGTATCGGCAACTTCGCTAAAGGCATTACGTCGATTGTTGAAACATACGCTATCAGTGCACACTCCAAACCAAATTCAACAACTCAGAAGTATCCGACAGATATCACTAAGTGGTCGGATGAGCAACAAGATGCAGCCCCTACTGAGGTCAAGCCCTATCAATGGAACATGACTGAAACGACCTACAACGATGGCAGCAAGGATACTATCTACCATGTTAGTGCGGTTAAGGGAGCTGATGGTCTTACACCAGCCGAACAATTGATTGACAATACAGCGTTTACTACTTTATCGGATGGTCTTCCTAGAAAGTTTATTTTCTTGGACACTAAATACCTCGAATTTCGTGTCGGAAACAAGATTTCTAACGGCATGAGCAAAAACTCCCTTGTCAT
>JAEIGA010010080.1_pt1 | contig 14318 bp, 14 predicted proteins | sample 9270691 | NCBI WGS metagenome assembly JAEIGA01 (sample SAMN17057246, study PRJNA624740) | gut metagenome | biome: biome; isolation source: fecal sample | host: Bos grunniens | place: China: Xizang | collected 2019 | reverse complement strand
TCTTTGTAGAAACGCATCTTTTTCAGGCAGAGCTTGCAGCTGTCGTTTCTGCGGATCAAGGCCAGCATAACCAGCGTGGCGGCAACACCCTGGGAAACGACGGTGGCCAGGGCAACACCGGCCACATCCATTTTGCACACCGCAACTACAAATACGGTCAGCGCCACCTTCAAAGCGCCGGCGATCATTAAAAAGAACAGGGGCGTTTTGGTGTCGCCGGTGGCCCGCAGGATGGCGGCGCAGAAATTATAGACAATGGTGAATACAATGCCGGCAAAATAGACGCGGATATACACAGAGGCCAGGGGCAGTACATCTGCCGGTGTGTTCATGAGTCTCAACAGGGCGGGGGTGAAAATCGCGCCCACAATGGACAGAAACACGCCGCCGATGATGGCTGTGGGGATGGCAGTGTGGACTGCACGAAAGACATTCTCTTCCTGGTGGGATCCCAATGCCCGGGCAACGGTTAGTCCAGCGCCAAGAGATAGGCCGGTAAATAGACTAATCAGCAAACTTGTCAGAGAACTGGTGGCGGTCACCGCTGCAACCTTGAGACTGCCACAGAATTGGCCCACCACGATCAAGTCAATGGTGTTAAACAGCGTCTGCAGCAAGGTGGTGAGGATCACCGGAATAGTGAAGCGAATGATGGCAGGTCCTAATGGCCCGTTCAGCATATCGATATTTTTGCGCATAATGCCTTGCCTCCTGAAAAATGGTGATTTGCGGAAACATAATCATTCTACAACATAAAGACGAAAAAACAATGGGATACGCATACTTTCTGAATAGGCTTGTCTATAAATTTCTTTATACAAATGTTGTTAAGCCGTTACAGCAGAAAATGGCAGTTCCAAGACTAACACTATTTCTGTCACGCGAGCGCAATATCCCAACTATACCGCAAGCAGCAATTAGGTAAGAAGTAACTAAAAAAGTCAAGACAAAAAGGTCTTCTTTTCGGTCAAGCCTTTTTATCATAAGTGCTCTATCTCCGTCTTGATCGCACCATCAAAGGTGGTTCTTTGTACAAAAACCTTATTCTTATCTTCGATTTTTACAAATTCATTATAATACCGCACGCCAAATTCCCGCAGGGCGGCCGCTGAGAAATGCAGATTATCCGCATTAGCGCCTAAGCCGTGGGCCGGAACAAAGCCGGTCATAGGCATCTTTTCCGCAACCCGTTGCAAAGCATCGTTGATATGGACATAGTTTTTCTGTGTGTAGGGGGACTTCTCGTAATTGCGCAGGTAGTCACCCAAGCCGCCCAGCAGGAAGGGTACATCGTAGAGATTCAATTTTTTGCGGAGGGCATCTAAAATGACCGTCAGCTTTTCTTCATAAACGGGATACTGATCGTCACCGGTATCCGATTCCCCCTGATGCCACAGGACTGCCGCAATGGTAGAGGTACGGGATGCCAATTCTGCCATATAGCAGGCATGGTCAAACAGCAGGCCGCCCACCTGCCACATATTCAGGCTGGAACCGCCGTCGGCACAGGGAATGATGCCCACATCCACATCATGGTCCTTGGCATACAAGTCAGCAAAGCTTTCCGAAAGGTTGATACCCGATGTGACTCTGTCGGGATTTACGGGAACATACATTTTTCTCCAACGACCGTTACGCAGCACAAAGAGTCTGTCGCTGCATATAGGCTCTACTTCGTTGGGAAATCCCCGGCCGCCCATATTGGATTGGCCGATGATCAGAATGGAATGTATCATTATTTCTTCCTTCAAAAACACAGGTTAAATTTTAATCATCGTATGGGTCCACACGCCGTATTTATTCTCAAAATAAACCTTAAAATGCGCGGCATCTTCCGGAATGGCTCTTGCAAAAATACCTGTTTTCTTTTCCGCGTCTGTCAGTTCTTCCACTTTTGCCAGACTGGCACACTGATTGCTGTAAAACACGCCCGTGCTTTCACTGCCTGGTACAGACCCACTTCCAAACATTTCTCTGCATTTTTCCCGGAACTCCATATACACGATCTTGCTTTCAGGATCACAGGCATCGGCAGTTACGGTGAGTATGCCGTTTTCAACGCTATGGCTGATTTGAGGCATCGTGACGCAAAACTCCACACTTTTGCCGGTGTTTTTATGCCGGACCGTATAATATCCTCGATCAAACTGCCGTAACATCTTACCTCTGCCTATAATGGTAATATTTTCTATTACCTCATCACCGCGGCAAATTTCAATTTCGTTTTCTCCTTCGGCAAATGTGGAAATAACAATATCTTCGTATGTACGGTAGTTTGTTTTATTGCCGTAGTCCACTGCAATCACCGGCAAGCCCGGCACGCCCTGTACAAGGCACTGATTTTGTTTTTCATCGGGCATAGGCACCGAATCTACAAAATCATACCGGCATATTGCATACTTTTTGAATTTCTCAAAGAATGTTTCCAAATCATACTGCGCCCGTTTGCAGGTAGGACGAACCGCTTCGGAAACCTCGATCTGGCAGATCTTACCTGTCTCATCCCGAAGAATATCCGTAATTAAAGCAACATGACTTGCGCCTTTTTCAAACACACGAAGCACATCACACAGCTGGATTTGTTCAGCAGTATAACTGCCCGCGTCGTACATCTTACACATTCCCGGAATAGCCAGGAACCGTTTTGTGGAATATCTGCGTCTGATATTTAATGCATAACGCACAAGTCCGTTGCATACCATGCCGAAATATGCCCAAGAGTTGTTGTGGCCGTTAAGGTCCTTGGTGTAAAGAGCACTGTCAGGATTTGCAATGATCGACAAAAATGTTTCAAAGGAGATGTTTTCGCCAATAAATTTGTCGGTAGGTTCCGTTGACGAATAAAGCATCCCCAACTGTTCCACGCCGACAGAAAGCTTGGTCTTGCCGGTCTGTCGGGTGTATATCGGTACGTCATTCACCGGCGTCCATCTGAATTCCGTTAACTGACGGCTGCGAAAAAGCACTGCTTCTTTGCCTTTTGAATCAGGTTTTGTACTAATTAGCATAAAAACACCCTCTCATATGTTTATCAATGTGCAGTCTAATTGCAACAATAAAACAATTATTTTCGTTTACTTTTCTTCCAATGCCTGCAACAGTTGTTCCAAAATGTTGACACAGTCGCCAACGATCTGATAGTCTGCCACAGCAAAGATGGGTGCCTTGGGATCGGAGTTGATGGCAATCACCGTCTTGGCACCGCCGATACCGGCCAAATGCTGCACAGCACCGGAGATACCGCAGCAGATCAGCAGGTCAGGTGCTACGCTGTAGCCGGTTTGGCCGATCTGGCTGCTATAGGGGCAGAAGCCCATGTCAACCAAAGGACGGGATGCACCCACCTGGCCGCCCAACTTATCCGCCAGGGCTTTCACCAGCTTCAGGTTCTTCTTCTGACCGATACCTCTGCCGGCAGATACGATGATCTTGCTCTGGCTGATGTCAGCGCCCTTGGTAATGGTGGTTTCTTTGAGAAGTTTCGCCAGACCTGCGGCATCGTTATAGGGAATCATAACTGCTTCGGTAATAGCGGTCTCGGCAGGTTCCGGCAGGGGCAGCACACCGGGACGGACCGTGGCCATCTGGGGACGGCGGCTGGCGGTCTTAATGGTAGCCATCATATTGCCACCAAAGGCAGGACGGGTCTGCAGCAGCAGGCCGGTTTCCTCTTCAATGCTCAGCTCGGTGCAGTCAGCAGTCAGGCCGGTGCCCAAAGCTGCAGCCACGCGGGGTACAAAGGCACGGCCGAAGGGGGTTGCACCTACCAGCAGGATGTCCGGCTGGTACTGCTTGGCCAGGGCAATCAGGCAGTCTGCATAGGGCTGCTCCAGTTTATCTTTCAGGGCAGGACCGTCGCTGCAGATCACTTCGTCTGCACCGCTGGCACCCAGCAGCTTTGCACCGCCCTGGGGAATTTGACCGATGACCACAGCGTAAAGAGGCTTATTGCTCTCGTCCGCTAAGGTCTTGGCACGGCCTAAAAGCTGCAGGCCTACCGGCAACAGAGCATCGCCCTGTACTTCGCAAAATACCCACAAGGCACCGTTTTTAATCTTTTCCATAAAGCACCTCCTGGATGATCTTTGCCAGCTTTTCAGCTTGCTGCTGCTCGTTGCCCTCAATGGCCTGGGCCTGTCCACGGACAGGAGGGGTAAAGGTACGGACAACCTGGGTGGGAGAACCCTTCAGGCCGCAACGCTCCACATCAGCCTGCAAGGCTTCTGCGGTAAATACCGCAATTTCTGCGGCACGGCCACGGAGCATACCACCGATGGTGGGAAGCTGGGGCAGGTTCTGACCCTTGGCAACGGTAATGAGCGCAGGCAGAGGCAGATAGACCTCCTGCTCAGCATCATCCCATTCACGACGGACAATCAAATGATCCTCCGCTGCTTCCAGGATTTCGCAAACATCGGACACATGGGGAATGCCCAGGTGCTGAGCAAGCTCGGGGCCAATCTGAGCGGTATCACCGTCAACGGCCATTTTACCGCAGACGATCAAATCTGCGCCACCCAGCTTTCCACGCCCAGAGAAAGTGCATAGGAGGTGGCCAGGGTGTCAGAACCGGCAAAAGCACGGTCGGACAGGATGGCGCCGTCGTTGGCACCACGGGCGATGGCATCCCGGAGAACCTTTTCTGCGGCAGGGATACCCATGGTAATGGCGGTGACAGTACCGCTTGTTGCCTTGCGGATATCCAGGGCTGCCTGCAGTGCGTGCAGGTCAAAGGGGTTGGTAACGGCATTACGGCCGGTACGCACGATGGTTTTGGTCAGCGGGTCAATGCTGGCGGTAGCCGCAGCAGGCACCTGCTTCATACAAACAATAATTTTCATTCTGCTACCTCCTGGGGTGCGAACAGATTGCCACGACCCAGCATACATTTGGGGTCAAAGGCAGCCTTCAGCGCCGCCATTTCACGGATATGCTCTGTGCCGTACATCACTTCCAGGAAGGGGGCTTTCAGCTTGCCCACACCGTGTTCGGCAGAGACAGCACCGCCCATACGGGAGACCTCCCCTGCCCACTTGGCCAGGAGGGCTTTGCCACGGCTGTACTCGTCCATATCCCGGGGCAAGATGTTTACATGGATGTGGTTGTCACCAATGTGACCCCAGGCTGCATGGAGCAGACCCTCTTCTGCCAGGGTGGCATCATACAGAGCAAGGAGGGTCTCAAAGTGTGCATCAGGAACAGCCAGGTCGCCGCCCACCTTGGTGATCTCAGGGTAGTTACGCTTGCTGCGCTCTACCTGCATATTCACGCTCTCAGGAACGGCGTGACGGAAGAAATGGAGCATATCCCGGTCGCTGTCGCTGGTGGCCACCCAGGTCATATCCGGGTTGCCGCCGGCCTGGGCGCAGCTGCTACCCAGATTTTCCAGCAGTTCGTAGGCCTGCTCCTCAGAGTCGCAATGCAGCTCGGTATAGACGGCACAGCCGTATTCCTCAGGCAGGAAGGGAAGCCCCGCAAAGGCGGTGTTTTCTGCCTTCTGCTTCCGCAGGATATCCAAGGCGCAAGTGTCGAAGTACTCAATGGCGGCAACGCCTTCGGAAATGCCCCGCACCAGCTTGGTGTAGGCCACAGCCTTATACTGATTGGGGAAGAATGCGGTAACACCCCAGGTCAGTGCCGGGGTGGGCAGCAGAGCGATCTCGATCTCGGTCAGTACTGCAAGTGTACCGTCGCTGCCGATGAACAGGTCGACGGCATCCATATCTGCCTTGCAATAGTAGCCGGAGGCATTCTTACAATTGGGCATTTTATAGGTGGGCAGCTGCACGGTAATGGTACTTCCCTCCTCGGTTTGCAGCGTCAGCTCCAGACCCTTGGCAAAGGTCTCACCTCTGCGTAAAGAAATGGTACGGCCATCAGCCAGCACACCACGGATGGCGTTGATGTGACGGCGGGTTGCACCATAGTGGTAGCTGCGGGCACCGGAGGCGTTACAGGCCACCATACCGCCAATGGCGGCAGTGCTTTCAGTGGGGTCGGGGGTGAACATCTGCACAGGGGTTTTGGTGAATGCCTTGTAGGTCTCCTGGGCAGCTTCGTCCCAGCCTTCGGTATTGAATGCACGGGCTGCAATGGATTTGTTCAGCTTCTGCAAAATCACACCGGGCTGAACAGTAATGTAAAAACGGTCATTTTCCTGACGCATACCCAGCACCTTATCCATTCTGGACAGGTTCAGCACATGGCCGCCGAAAGGCACGGCAGCAGCTGCCAGGCCGGTACGGCTGCCCTGTACGGTAACAGGGGTGCCGGACTCATAGAGGGCGGCCATAATCTCCTGCACCTGAGTGTGGGTCTCGGGGAAAGAAATACTCTCCGCATGACCGACTTTTTTGGATTCATCACGCAGATATTCTTCATCTGCGCTCACGACTGTGCGAATAAGCGAATGTTTCATATTCTCACCTTTCAGATGCCCACCGGCACTTTCCGTGCCGGTGGGTAATTGGCAATTAAGCCAGCATTTTTACAAGGTCTGCCGCATTTCCGTTGAAGGTTAGCACCTTGTCAATAATTTGTTGGATGTTCTGCTCTGTCCGGCCGGCATAAAGGCCAAGCTCGGTGACCTTGGCGCAGAAATCCTCAATGGACATAGGCAGTTCCGGCTCGCCAAGGGCAAAGTCTGCCTGGGCAGTAAAGGTTTCGCCGTTTGCCATAGTCACGGTGACACGGGCAGCCCGCTTTTTGGGTACCCAGGATGTCATTTCCTCGTCAGCACGGACGATGACTTTTTGGGTCAGGGCCATAATGTCCGGATTTTGGAGAGCCTCTTCTGTAAAGGAACTCAAACCGATGTTGCCGGTAATCAGCGCCAGGGCAATGCAGAAGGGTGTGGACATCTTGCCCGCCACAGGGCTTGGGATCAGGGTATGGTCGTGACCCTTGACGCCCTGACCGTACATATCCACGCAGACGCCCGCAATCTCCTGCCAGTTCAGGTTGTTATCCTGGACGGCACGAAGGGCCGCATACACGGCACCGTGGGTATGCCGACAGGAGGCATAGGGCTTGTGGTAGCTGCCGCAGATGTTATAGCGGTTATCGTTCTCCAAAGAGAGAACTTCCGGCTTATAGGTCTCACAGACCGCCCGCAGGAAGCCGAATTTACCCTCCAGGGTATCTTCGGGACCACGGAAGCCTGCCCGGACGATGAGAGCAGCGGTGATGCCATCGTGGGTGGCACGGCCGATATTAAAGGGCTTCAATGTGGAGACATTTTCCTGCATTTCCAGGATACCGGCAGCGCTGGTACAGGCGGTGGCCAGGGTGGACTTCATCTGCTCCCGGTCAAAGTCCAGCAGAGCAGCGACACCTATAGCCGCACCAATGGTACCGACGGTGCCGGAGGCGTGATAGCCCCGGGCCCGGTGGGCAGGCTGAATACAGTTACCCATCCGAATGGCGGCTTCATAGCCGATGGCGATGCCACGAATCACATCGTCCATGGACTTATTTTCCTTCTCCGCCACGGCTAAAACTGCAGGAATCACCGCAGAACCCAAATGGACAGTAGAGAAACGGTGACCGTCATCATAGTCCAGGGCATGACCGCTGATACCGTTGACCAGGGCCGCATTTTGCAGCGATGCCTTGCGGCCCAAGCCGATGGCAGTTGCTTCATCACCGGAGAACATATCCAAATAGTTCTCCAACTGCTCGTGAAACAGCTTGGCACCGGCCAGCATAACCCCCACCTGATCCAACAGGCACTTGCGGGTCTCTGCTTTGACCTCGTCAGGAAGGGGCTGGGATTTCAAAGCATACAGGGTATCAATAAAGGTATCCGTCAAATTCATAGCCGGATCACTCCTTGATCCGCTGCAGGGCATCATAAATGATGGGCCAGTGGGCCTCGGGACGCTTGCCCCAGACCACCATCATGCAATCGACCAGTTCCTTCAAATCCTTGTCGCTGGTGCCAAGGCCCAGTTCCTTCAGGGACATAGGCTGATTGATAGCCTTCATGAAGCGGGCAAAGTTCTTGGTCTCAAACTCGCCGCGCTCATAGGCATACATAGAAGCCTGGCAGCCCAGACCCACGATTTCGCCGTGGAGCCAGTTGCTGGTTTCCTCAGTGTACTTGGCCTTGCAGGCGTAGTACAGGGCATGGGCAAAGGTAGCGCCCTTGCCGTTGCCGCTGTGGATGAGGGAGTGGTTGCTGTAGTTGACAGCCGCAGCGATGGCGGTGGTGGCAACATTGGCAAAGACACAGGCATCCAGATCATCGGTGACCTGATGGGCAACGCAGTCCCGGTAGGCCTTTTCACCACGGTTGAGGATGATCTCGTTGGTGGTACCGGCCATCACCTTAGAGGTGTACATACCGGCAGGGGTGTTGTTCACGGTGTAGGACTCGTCCATCAGGCCGGTCTCGATGTACTTGGCAAAAGCGTCTGCCATACCGGAAGCGAACAGCTTCACAGGAGCTTTGGCAATCACCTCGGTGTCGATAACCACGGCATTGATTTCGGAGGAATGCCAGATACGGTCGATAGGCTTATGGTCGGGGGTGTACATAACGCTCATGGCAGACCAGCAGTTGAAGGTTGCCACAGAGGTGGGTACATTCATAACAGGCAGGTCGCTGCACTTACCGGCAGCCTTTGCCATATCCACCACCTTGCCACCGCCGGAGCCGATGACCAGGTCAGGCTTTATCTGGGGGATCAGGGTATTCTGCAGATAATCCAGGGTCTCATAGGTACAGTCGGAGGTCATGGTGTAGAAATAGGGCTCCACACCGGCTGTCTTTAGGCTCTCTTCCATCTTGGCACCGACAGAATCCAGGGCCTGCTTACCGCCCACGATCAGGGCTTTTTTACTTTTGAGCATAGCAGCTTCGCGGCCAACGATCTCCAGAGCACCGGGGGCCTGGACATAACGGCCGCAGCCAAACTTCATAGGCTTGAATTCATTACTCATAGTTCATTCTCCTTACAGTTCTACGCTGGCGATGCGGGGCTCAAAGCAGCAGCCGGGACGCATAGCAACTACACGGACACCGCTGGCACGCTGGGGGCCAACCTTCATAAAGGTAGCCAAGACGGTGGTCTTACCGTTCAGACCCAGGGGGCCAACATCGGTCTCATTGACCTTATCGGTGATGTAGCGCTCCATCTCATTCTGCTTGTTGAAATCGCCATAGACCATAGCTTCCATCATCAGAGCAGTGGCTTCATACTGGGAACGGCCAACACCAACGGCAACCGCACAGGGGGTGCAGCCCAGCAGCTTGGTAGCATCCTTGGTACGGGTGACGATCTCGTCCAGCACCACCTGCAAGGAATGCTTGTGGAATACACGGTGGGTGATGCCACGGATAGCGGGGCCACCGCCCAGCATCAGCACATGGACACGGAGGACATCCTCCTCCACTTCCTTAATGAGGAAGGGAGCGGGTACCAGTGCATCGGAGTCAGGGCTGATGCCGCCGGACATATCGATCCGCTGGGCATCATCGCCCATAATGGCCATAGGACGGCCGGGCAGCTGACGCAGACCCTCCAGAACACCCTCCTGAATAGCGGTCATCATACTGCCGCTGAGGGTGCGGTTGGGGCCAATCTCGATAAACACATGGGGAATACCGGTATCGTCACACAGAGGGGTGCGGTTGCACTGGGCAACCTCAGCGTTCTCCAGGATGGTTTCCAGATTCCACTTAGCACGGGTCAGCTCTTCGTTGGCAATGGCCCGACGGTAGGCTTCCTTTTTGTCCTCACGGAAGGTAGAACCGGCTCTGACCAGGGTATCGGCCACTTTGGCCACTACTTCATTGTAATCAAAAGACATGGTTTGCTACCTCCTTAAAACATACTCTCGCCGTGGGCAGCGGCAATGATGCAGGGGAATTCCTCTACCTGCAGCTCGTAGAATGCCTCCATACCCAGCTCGGGGTGGGCTACGCAGCGCTTGGCCTTGACCTTGCTGCCCAGCAGTGCGGTAACCGGTGCAATAACCGCATAGACCGCATTGTACTCATTGAACATGGCGATGGTCTCAGGCTTCAGAGCGCCCTTGCCCAGGTGCATACGGATACCGGCCTTGGTCAGCTGAGGCATAGTACCCTCGATCTCCAGCTTGTTGCTGGAGGTGGGGCCAACGCCGGCAGGGCTGACAGCAGTATGAAAGATCACGCCGCCCTGGAGGTGAATGTCATTTTCCTCCAAAGTGCCTGCGTCGATCATATTCACGATCTTGGGCAGCACTGCGTCACGGCCGGCATAGATAATGCCGGACACGTTTACAATGTCGCCTACCTTCAGGCTGCTCAGCACCTCATCGGTAAAGGGGGCTGTAATGGTTCTGATTTCCATAGATTAACCTCTTAGTGGTTCAGAGAACCCTTGGGAGAGTAAGTAGCTTCGGGATAGTAGGAGTCGATGACACGCTTAACAAGCAGAACCTGCTTTGCACGCTTCTTTGCATCGGCCTCGGTGGAATCCCAGCTGTGGGTCTGAGCGACGGAGCCGCCGGTCTTCAGGTAGATGGGAGAAGCAACGCGGATCATCTCGGGAACCTCGTAGTGACGGATGAAGCCACCGGAGGATGCGGGGTTCTCAGTGTGGCAGTCGATGGGAATATCGATAGCGGAGCGAACAGCAGCCAGGTGCTGCAGCTGATAGTCACGGACGATGTTGAAGGAGTCAGCACCGATGTCCTGCAGCAGCTTTGCGGAGCAGGGGTTGCCGTGACCGGCGTGGGCAGACATCTTGAACTTGCAGTCAGCAGGCAGCAGACCGGCCTCACGAGCCTTGCCCAGTGCCCACAGGCAGCCTTCGTCGTAAACCAGGAAGGTACGGGCGCCCAGACGAGCAGCACGGCGTACATCCTCGATAGCACGAACGACCTGATCCTGGCCACGGAGACGGTAACCCATACGGACACCCTCGGGGCTCTTGACGGATGCGGAGGTATCGGTGGTAGCACGGGGGCCGATAGCCAGAACCAGCTCAACCTGGTACTGCTTAGCCAGCTCTACCATAGCGGTGATGTCGCTGTCGGACAGAGTCCAGATACCCTTGGTCTGGGTAACACGGTGAATGTAGAAGCCCAGACGGTCGATCTCTTCCAGCAGGGCCTTCATAACGCCGGGGCTCTGGATGCCGGGAACCTCGAAACGGTACTGGCAGCCGTCGTCAAAACGCTTGTCGGAATCGGGCAGCTGATACAGGTCGCCGCCGGGCTGGCCCAGAGATTCCAAAAACTTTCTTGTTTCTTCCATAGTGTTCATAATTGTTTCCTCCATATTTTAAATTTTTAATTTTTCATGTATTTAGTCCCGCTTGATTTGGCGGATGACGTCGATGACAGTGCCGTCACGGTACTCTACGATGCAGGTGATCTTATCGGTGGTTTCCACAGGCTTGGGTACACCGGTGAGAGAATAGGCCATCTGCAGCAGGTATTCGATGGTGACGGTTTTGATGCCGGCCTTTTCCAGGTCCTCTTTCAGCATCTCGTAGTTTTTGTGCTTGGGGTTCAGGGCGATACCGGCCTCGGTGACTACTACGGCCACAGAAGAACCGGGGGTGCAGCAGGTAAAGACCTTGTTCACAACAGAGGGAATTCTGCCACGGATAATGGGCAGAGTCACGATGGAAATATCTGCGCCGTCAGCCACATCCGGGCCGCCGCCCAGACCGGACATCATCTCGCCGCTGGAGCCGGTGAGGATGTTGATATTGAAATCCACATCGATTTCCAAAGCGCCCAGCACACCGAAGTTCAGCTTGTCCAGTGCGCAGCTCTTGTTGAACATATTGGCGTACATGGAGTTGTCGATTTCCAGGATATTCGGCTCGTCTGCAATGGCACGGGCGGCCACTGCGTCAAAGGACTGGGAACACAGCAGGGCACGAACCAGGCCTTTCTTATGCATTTCCACAATGTTGGCAGTCATGCCGCCCAGGGCGTAGCTTGCCTGGATGCCGGCTTTTTCCGTATGCTCTGCCAGGAAGTTGGTGCAGGCAATACTGATAGCACCGGCACCGGTCTGGAAGGAGTAGCCGTCTTTGAACAGGCGGCTGGCAGCAATCACATCCGCAGCCCGCTGGGCAATCAGCAAATCCCGGGGATTTTTGGTCATACGGGCAGCACCGGCACCGATTTTGGCGGAATCACCGATTTTCTCCACCTGGACCACATAATCCACATACATCTGGGAGATGGAAATAGGAACGCAGGGGTAAGGCACCAGATTATCGGTAATGACCACCACATTTTCAGCGTTCACCGCATCGATGAAGGAGTAGCCCAATGCGCCGCAGGCGTTGGGGCCCACCTGGCCGGTGCAGTTACCGAAATCGTCGGCAGCGGAGGCACCGATAAAGGCCACATCGATGGTCAAGTCACCGGTTTCAATGGCGTGGGGACGGGCGCCGTGGGGGCGCAGGATCACAGGCTCGGCCAGTTCCAGGCCGTCCACCACTGCGTCACCCAGTTCGCCGCGGATACCGCTGGCCTGGATACGGTTGATGGTGCCGTCTTTGACAAAGTCTACGATAGAAGGGTTCTTGATATTGACCACGGCACTGGGGGCAAAACGCAGACCTTTGATACCCAGCTCCTTAATAGCGGCAAGGACCTGGCCGATGATCTGATCGCCCTCCCGGAAGCTATGGTGGAAAGAAATGGTCATACCGTCCTTCAGACCACAGGCCTGGATAGCGGCTTTCAGGTCGGGCATCAGCTTGGTGCCGGCTGCAGCACGCTTACTGGGCTTTCTCCGGGAAATAACCGGTTGCTCTGCTTCAATGGTTTCCTTGGGACCTGCGTAGGGTTTTACAACATAATTGCCGATTTTCTCCGGCAATTCACGACCGACTGCATTGATCATAACAGGTCACCTCCAATCTTGATTCCGGCAGCTTCTGCCTGGGCCAAGGTAGTGCGGGCCCGCAGTTCCATAGGCTTATCGATCATGCTACCGTCCAGAGTGACCGCGCCTTTCTTCTGCTGTTTGCCTTCTTCCACCGCCTGCAGCACCCGCAGAGCATATTTGATCTCCTTGGCGCTGGGTGTGAAGAAGGAATTGACCACATCGATCTGGCGGGGGTGGACACAGGTCTTGCCGTCGAAGCCCAAATTACGGGTCAGGGCGGTGTCCTCCTTCAGACCTTCCAGATCATTGATATCGGAGAAGACTGCGTCGATTGCTTCCACACCGGCATGGCGGCAAGCGGTCAGCAAGGCGTTCCGGGCATAGAAGATTTCCACGCCGGCTTTGGTGCGGTGGGACTTCATACTGGCGGTATAGTCCTCGGCACCCAGTGCCAGGGCCACGATCCGGGGATCGGCAGTGGCGATCTCATAGGCATTGATAATGCCCAGATAGGATTCGATATTGCACCAAACCTCGATAGAGCCAACTTCAATACCGGCAGCAGCCTCAATTTCTGCAATGCGCTGGCAGATACGGACAGCCTCTTCTTTATACTCCACCTTGGGAATACGGATGGCATCGGGTCTGGCGCGGACAGCAGCTTCCAAATCCTCGTCGATGTACTCAGAATAAATGCCGTTGACACGGATGATGACATATTTATTAGCGGGACGGTGGTACCGCACGGTATTATACACCAGCAAACGGGCGGTGTCCTTTTCCGATGCGGGAACGGAGTCCTCCAGGTCATAGACCAAACAGTCCTCGTTATAGAAGCCGGCCTGGATCATATTGACAGGGTTGGCACCGCTGGCGTACAGAGAGGTACGCTTCAGTTTAGCTTTCTGCATTTTTGTCCTCCCCTTCCCAATTGAACTTCGTTCCTGTGGCACGGCAACAGGCGGCCTGCATACGGGAACGAATCACCCAATCCAATGCGCCCCGGTCTGCCGCATCCACAAAGGCATCGGTGATACCGAAGGATTCCAGCACTTCTGTCATTGTGGCGATAATGGCGTCACCATACTGGGTCTTTACAATGCTTTGTAATTGGATCTCAAGGCCCTTGCCCGGGTTAGGCATAATACTGATCTGGATATCGCTGGATTCCAGCGTTCCGACCATTGTTGCCTGCTTAATTTCCATTAACAACACACCTTTCTGCGAAATTGCATATTTTTTCTGCTACTATTTTATAACAAATTTTATTCCATTGGAATTACATATTGGACGGGTATACTTTCACAAAACTTTATGCATATAAAAAAACGGCACACCAAAAGGTGTGCCGCAGGGAATTTATATATGGTAAAACTCTTTCACGAAGGTCTGGAAGGCGATTTCGTCCTCGCTGAGCTGGCGGTGCCAGTAAAGCTTCATTTTCCAGGGAGGGCAGATATTATCGATGGGACTA
>JAEIGA010010079.1_pt1 | contig 14319 bp, 13 predicted proteins | sample 9270691 | NCBI WGS metagenome assembly JAEIGA01 (sample SAMN17057246, study PRJNA624740) | gut metagenome | biome: biome; isolation source: fecal sample | host: Bos grunniens | place: China: Xizang | collected 2019 | reverse complement strand
CCCGCATATAGCATACAATTAAATTGTACTCAATCGAGTTAAATTTGACTTAACACTTTAGTATGGTAAAGTGGTAAAGTGATAAAGCAATAAAATGATACAGTGCTAACGCATTAACGCTTTAGTGCGTAAAAGTATTATCGATATTACGAATTTACAAATTGTTCATATTTTGGACATTATATGTACATATTTCGAGCGTATAATCATAAGTAAGATAAGATATGATATATCTTAATCATGGGCGTTCTGCCACATATTAACGTTTTTTCGCTTATTTTCTGTACATATTTTTACAGAATAGGCTTGATTAAGCTACCCAAAGAGAAAACGTTTTCCGCTCTAGTCAACTAGGCGAAATATCTAGTCAACTAGGCGAACGCAACGCAACTCTAGGCGACGTTCTGAAATTGAATAAAGTGACTTTATATCGTTAATTTTTTAGCGAAGTAGCGCATTTGCGTACCAAGAAAAATTATCGTTATATCGACAACACTAATTGAATTGTGTTCAATTTGTTTATTGCCTAGTCAACTAGGAAAAAAGCAAATTGACTAGGCGGAAAAGGAGAAAAATTATGTCAAAAAGAAAAGAAAACGAAATTCAGACAATCGACCGCCAAGAAATCGTGAATGCAACATTCACAGATTCTAACGCCCTTTACAGTGCAATTGTAGCTCGTTCGGGAGAATCTCATATCGAAATAGCTACTGATTCTGACGGCAACGAGTATTGCAAGGCTACATACGAGCTTAAAGCCCCCAAGGGCGACCGCCACGAAATCACAATAACAAACATGGATATTGCAACTAGAATTGAACGAATCAATCGTGCAATTGCAACTGGTGACGTTGCCTATTTCATAACCGCTAAGGAGCTTGAAAACTTTACGGAAACGGAAGCGAGCGAGCTTGGCTTTGATAATGTAACACAAATGGCAACTTCAATTTTTGGACTTGCTAAGTCAACAGTCGAAAATTATCGACGACTTTCACGTTATTTCGTTAACGACGATTATACGATAAAGGGAGCAATTCCAAACGATACACCGATAAGCACTTTAAATCAACTTTTATCACTTGTTACTACAGAAGTTGACGGAAAAGCAGATATTTCAAATGTAGAACGCTTGTTTACTTCTAGTATCATTACTCCATATATGAAACAATCTGAAGTCAAGGCTAGATTGTCAAAATTAAAGGATATGGAGACCGACAAGCCATTGTCAGAGCTTACATCTGACGAGATAAACAACGTCAAAGATACAATTGTCAAAGATTCCAACGAGCGCAAGGAAGCAAAGAAGAATAGCAAGGATAAGGAAAAGTCAGAGAAGACAAATAAGGTAACAGTGTCAGACAATCCTCAAGTACTCTCAGGAGAAGCCTTAAACAAAATTGCTGAGCTTAAAGCAATCTTTGAGAAAATGGGCTTGACTTATGATTTCACAATAATTGAAGAAATTGTAAACGATTATATTGAACACAATTCATAAATCATTCTAGTCAACTAGGATACTAGGCAGTAATGCCTAGTTTCCTTTTGACTAACACTTTAGCAAGGTAAAGTGTTAACGCTTTACAACTACACAACGTTACTATTATAAAATATTAACTCATGCTTAAATTATCACAATTTTTCAAACAATTTAAACATTCATGATTTTTTCAAATGTTTGAATTGTTTGAATTTTTTGAACAATTTGAATTGTTCTAATTTTTGAGAAAATTTGAATTGTTTGAATTTTTCACACAATTCATACAATTCATTTTTCATAGCATTTATTAACTTTTTAAAACGTTTAGCCTAGTCGACTAGGCAGAAAGGAGCCAATTATGGCAAGATTCAATTTTTCTAAGTACAATCGTGCAGGTCAGGAGTATAAGACATTAGGGGGGTTATTTGAAGAGAACCCCGATTTAATTCACCCTATCCGCTCGATTTACATCAACACAAAGTCAAAGTTTGGTGACGCTCCGGTTATTGTTTCAGATGGCTATAACATCAATCTTCCTAAGCATATGGCAGCTACTGTTCTTGAAATGATGCAGGACGCTGAAGCTATGACTCTTATTAGAGCTGGAAAGGTAGGTATTAAGATTTATACCTACACAAATGAAGAGGAGTTTCCTGGAGAAACATTCTACGGGGCTACTTTTGAGGAAATGTAATTTTAATTTCCATTAAATGGAACCCTCTAGTCAACTAGGGGGTTCTTTTAATGAGAAAGGAGTTTAATATGAACAAATCTATGTACGATTACGCTGATGATATTTTGAAAATGTGGGAGTATGTAGAAAAAGAAGAGGGGAGAAAATTAAGTGAGGACGAACGTTTGTTAATAGCAGCTAGGTTGTCGATTCAGACACTAAAAAGGAGGTAATATGAGATATGAAGATATGACTCCTTATCAATGGTCAAGAGTGGAAAGTTCAACATGTCCACTGTGCGGAAATAGAATAACAAAGCTTGATGATATACAACAGATTAAAATGAAGTATGGTCGAGCTTTGATTTATTATAATTTCCATTCTAATTGTTTGTTAAGTTGGAAGTTTCCTAGTCAACTAGGGGGTGTAGAAAATGAAAAAGCGACAGTCTAAGAAAAGTACAGATAAGTATATAACAAAGCTGGCAGAAGATTTAAAGGCTTTTAGAGAGAGAGAAGCTTCCGGAGAAAAGATTTCATCGAGAGAAAGACGAAACATAAGAGCAAGAGAGAGACGTGTAATAGCAAAAATGAAAGAGTCAGCAAGTTCTCTTATTGAGCAGGCTAACAAGACACTTTCAACTCTCGAATCTAAAGGGATTTATACATTAGCAGCTCAGAGAGTTTATGATGAAATCCCAGTTAGAGGAGAGAATGAGGAAATTTTTTCTTTGAAGCAAGCCAACACGTATGATGAAATTGTAAAAGAAATAACTATTGCCAAAACGTTCTTGAATTCTCCTGAAACTACACAATTAACAGGCTCACGTGAAGCTAGAAATCGTCGCTTGAAAAAGAAATATGGGGAACTTGAACAATCACTTAAAGATAAGACTTACATTGAAAAAGGTTTAATTCCAACCGAGGAAGATGCTAAAGCAATATTCTCAACATATAGAAAGATTGAGGAGTATTGGGCATCTCTTATCGGTAAAGAAGGTCAGAGGGGGGTATATGGCTCTGACAAGTTGATTTTATATTTGATAGACGTATATAATCAGGGGTTAGATGCTGAATTGTATGGTATGCAAGCAATGGAAAATTTTTCATTGGAGCGTACACCAGAGTACAGAGAATTATTTGAAGAGAGAAATAAGGTCACTGGAATAAGTGGCTTATTTACTCAGAAAGGAAAAGGTTATGGCAGATTGGCTGGGTTACTCTAATGCCGGGGTATATGAATACACCCGTGAAAATGTTTATGACTTTTTGGCTGAAGCAATGAGAAATGCTCCTAGTCAACTAGAGGTCGTTAATGGTAAAATTTCATACTACAACATTCCCTGTTCATTTGATATAGAAACATCATCATTTAAGGCTTATGATGATAGAGGGAATGAAATCAAATGCGCTACAATGTATATTTGGCAATTCGGTCTTAATGGCTCTGTAATTTATGGGCGCTATTGGGACGAGTTTTTTGAGCTTTTGTCAATACTCCAGCAGTCATTGGAGATTGATGAATACAAGCATCTCGTAATCTACGTCCATAATTTAGGCTATGAATTCCAGTTCATTAAGGATTGGATAAAATGGGATAAGGTTTTTGCAATCAAACAGCGTAGACCAGTATATGCAATAGCCGGGGGGTTTGAATTCAGATGCTCTTTACTTTTATCAAACTATGCGCTAGCTTACATTGGCTCAAATCTTCTTTACAAATATCCAATGGAGAAAAAAGTAGGAGATTTGGATTATTCTCTAATACGCCATTCCGCAACTCCAATAACGCCTAGTGAACTAGGCTATTGTATAAATGACGTTAAAGTAGTCATGTGTTATATACAGCAGAAGATTGAGGAAGATGGCGATATTACAAAAATTCCATTAACAAACACAGGATATGTCAGAGAATATTGTCGACAATGGTGTTTTGATGGTGAGGGCAAAACTTTCTTTGAAAAGGAAAAGCATAAGAAAGAATACCATCGTTACATAAAGGCATTACACATAAATACAGATGCTGAATACTATCAGATGGAAAGAGCATTTGCAGGGGGGTTTACTCATGCATCTGCGCTTCATGCTAATCAGGTTCTTAGAGATGTAGGCTCGGCTGACTTAACATCATCATATCCATATCACATGATTGCTGAATACTATCCAGTAACAAGCTTCCGTTTTATTGGTAAAGTGGAGTCAAATGGTCTATTCACTTACTATCTTAAGAACTATTGTTGTATGTTCGACGTGACATTCATAAATTTAAGACCGGCGGTTACATTTGAGAATCCGATTTCACGTTCAAGATGTGTGATTGATTCTGATGAAGATTTTGTGACTAATAATGGTCGAATTGTCTCAGCGTCTAAACTTACAACAACTCTAACAGAGCTTGATTGGGATACTGTGTATAAATTCTATAACTGGGACGAAATACAGGTATTCAATATGCGTATAGCTGATAGGGGTTATCTTCCTAAAGAGCTTATTTTGGCAATCCTTAATCTATATTCAAACAAGACAGAGCTTAAAGGAATTGAGGAAAAGCATGTAGAGTACATGGTTTCAAAGAACATGATAAATGCTTCTTTTGGAATGATGGTTACAGCAATTATTAGAGAAGAATTTGAATTCAATAATGCATGGCATACTTCTCCACCAGATGTGGCTAGTCAACTAGACGATTATAATTCCGGATATAATCGATTCCTCTTCTATGCATGGGGAGTATGGGTTACAGCCCACGCTAGACATAGCTTATTCAAGGCTATATATGAATTTGATGAAGATTATGTTTATGCAGATACTGATTCTATCAAAGGTATAAACTTTGAAAATCATCAAGAATTCTTCCGCTCATACAATCTAGAAGTCAAACGCAAACTTCTAAACATGTGCAATCATTATTCAATTCCATTCTCAATGTGCCAGCCAAAGACTAAGAATGGAGAGAAGAAACTAATAGGCGTATGGGAAATGGAGAAATCATACAAACGTTTTAAAACTTGCGGTGCTAAACGCTATATGTATGAGTATGATGATGGTGAACTATCATTAACAGTATCCGGATTGAACAAAAAGTTTGCTATTCCATATCTTTTAGAAAAATATAAAACTGCTGGAAGAGTATTTGAAGAATTTGGAGAGGGGTTATATGTTCCACCAGGAAAAACTGGTAAGCAGACTATAACCTATATTGAACAGAATCAAGAGGGAGAAGTTGTAGATTACTTAGGAGTTCCTGGACATTTTAAAGAACTATCATCAATATATATGGAGCCCCAGGGTTATTATATGTCAATACTTTCTGAATATAATGATTTCCTAAAGGGGGTACAATATGTCGAAATCTAATGCGTCTAGTCAACTAGTCACTACTCATAAAGGTAGTCAACATAATAAGAAAGATTCAAAGTCTATATACTACTCACTAGATGCGATTGAGCGTTTATGCGCAATCTATAATGTAATCATAGGTAAGCGTTCAAATGGTAAGACATACGCTTGCCTAGAAAAAATAATCCGAGATTACGCAGAAACCGGTAAACAAGGCGCTTATCTTCGTAGATATAGAGAAGATTTTAGAGGAAAGAGAGGTGACCAACTTTTTGCAGCCCATGTTTCAAATGGTCTAATATCAGAAGTAACTAATGGAGAATGGAACTCAGTAAAATATTATGCAGGTAGGTGGTATTTTTCAAAGTTCGATTCTGTACTGAATAAGGACGTTCGTGATAATGAACCTTTCTGCTTTGGATTTTCATTATCAGAGATGGAGCATGATAAGTCAACTTCATATCCGGATATTATAACAATAGTATTTGATGAGTTTATTACTCGTCAATACTATTTACCGGACGAATTCGTACTATTCATGAATGTTCTTTCAACAATCATACGTGGACGCTTTGATGTTACAATCTATATGCTAGGTAACACAGTAAATAAATACTGTCCTTATTTCAAAGAGATGGGATTACGTCATGTTGATGAAATGGAATTAGGTACAATCGACCTATACAAATACGGAGATTCTGAGCTAACCGTAGCAGTAGAAAGATGTGATGACCCTGAATCTTCAAAGAAATCAAACAAGTATTTCACATTTGATAATCCATCTCTACAGATGATTACCGGGGGTGCTTGGGAGATTGATATTTATCCACATCTTCCTATGAAATATGTTAAGCGTGATATACTACTAATCTATTTCATAATGTTCAATGACTACATTCTTCAATGTGAGATTGTAGTAAAAGATGATTGTATATTCACATACATTCATCGTAAAACTACTGAGATACAAAATCCAGACGATGATATTGTATTCACGACAGACCATTCTCCTAGACCAAACTTCTCACGCAATATTTTAAAACCATCATATGAAGTACATAGAAAAATCTCAAACTTCTTTAAAGCAGAAAAAGTCTTCTATCAAGATAATGAAGTCGGTGAACTTGTTCGTAACTATTTACTTTGGTGTAAAAATACAGCAGGACAATAATCAAACACAAAAGAACCCTCTAGTCAACTAGGGGGTTCTTTTATTTAATCAAATTACATAAACTCCTTCTCTAAGAAGTTGTTCAATTTCTCTCTGCTCTTCAGCCGTAGCAGACGTCTTCAAATCAATCTCTTTAACTCTAACAAATCCATCAGTATTTCTTATGCTACCTTTAACTAAAGCGGGGAATCCAAGTACATCAGTATAATCATCAGGTAATGCTATTTGAGGTCTCTCGATTACAATGTATGGCTTCTTTATGCAATCTGCTCCTCCATTTCCAGATAATCTACCTCCTCTACTTATATCGCTATGAATAGAATTTATACTTGCTGCTTTAGAAACTCCTCCTATAATACCACCAGCAACTCCACCGGCAGCAAAGCCAGCAACAACTCCTCCAGCCATAGATAATGAACCTGCAATTATTGAAGCATAAGTTCCGCTAGTCAAAGGTAAATCTAGAGACGTATTACAATTATATGTATATAACATATTTCTCTTAGCATCTCTAAGAACATTAACTTCAACCATCGTCTCGCCAGTAAATAAGTCAGCTGTATATTGTATTCCAACTGTACTTCTCATAACATCATCAACATCAAGAGGAACAAATCCTACAAATGGTAGATATAATCTAATCTTAACATTATTGTAATCAAATGCGTTCTTAAAATATTCATCTACATTAACAGAACCGCAATTACAATAAGCAAGATTTCCAATTACTTCTTTTGCTCCAACACCAGTATCATAATATCCAAGCTTAATATTCTTTGATGAAGTGCTTCCAGGAGCAATAAAACTTTGCTTCAATGAAATAAAAGCATTCATTGGCTCAGTAAACATTTGTTTAATCTGTTCAATTATACTACTATTCCAAAGAGCAGCTCCTAAAGCGTCTAGTTGACTAGACGTAACTTCATAAAGAGTAAATAGTTTATTACCACTAACTGATGGGGTATCTTCATTTCTAGGAGTTTCTCCATCTCCAGTATCAGTTTCTCCGCCAGTAGGTCTGCTCTTCCTTTTTTTACTAGTATCACCAGCTTGTTTATCTCCTCCATTATCCTCATCAGTATCAGGATTTTTTTGTGTTGGCTGATTATCTCCACCTCCAGTAGGCTCTTCTTCAGTACCACCTACAGGATATGGAACTGGCACATATATTGTTGTTCTTGTACTACCATCAGGCTGTACAACAGTATTTGTAACTCTATTATCATAAATATCAGGATACTTAGTTCTGAGATACAATTTAACATCATTTATAGTCCAGTTAGGGTTGAGCACTGGAATGTCTGCTCCAGGTTGGTCATCAATTCCTTCCGGAGCACCTCCAGAAGATGTACCATAAAGAATTATATAAGCCAATGCAGCATCTGAATAATCCATCCACTCATCATCATTATCGCTTATAATATTAACAGGATAACTTTGTAAATTCCAACCACCTCCAACTGATATAGTACGTGACCCATACGGCTTTCCAAGTATAGTAGCACCAGGACTAATAGTATAAGAACTTTCATGTGGTGGTAAACTACCATCTTGATAAAAATATCCAAACTTATATCTAGCTTCTTGAGTAGTAAATACTTTTACAAGATAAACATTACTACTCTCTCTTTTAAAAATTCCCCAAGGCAAATCACCAAAATCAAAATATTGTACTTGAGTAGTTATAGAATCTACGGAGGCTGTACATATACCACCCCCTCTAAATAAAACAGGCTGCGTTATATAATTATGATATGGTAAACTTTCAAATATTTCTTGGTCAACTTGACCGCTAGAATTATCATAAACATGCTTCGTATCAAGATACTTAGTTAAATAAGCCCAGGCATTTTCATCAATATACATTCTGCTATGCTTATTAGGGTCAAGTCCAAAAATTGCGTTAAAGTAATAATTCATTCCGGTATTATCTCCACCGGTGATATCATGCCAAGTTTCTGGGTCTATACCTTGCATTCCATGAGTATCCCAAAAGTCTGGAATAGCATCATAAAGCTTAGAATCAATTTTCTTTCCAGTTCCTATGCCAGCAGCGGTAGCAGCTACGGCGGGTAATACTTCAGAATAATAAAAACTTAATCCTGTTTTCAAAGCTGCACTAGAAGCTACTATTGAGCCACCTGCTCTCACTTCTCGATTCTGGGGAGTAACAATACTATTCTGCACAGCAATTTCAGTACATAAAAAATCTCCACTATCACTATTACTATCCAATTGCTGTATAGCATCTCTACTAGGAGAAGTAACATTATCTAAAGTATAAGCAGTAACATCACCATTAAGATTTTTCTTGACATGATACATTGTACTTTTAGAAACATTATCGTAATACTCTTCAGGGGCTAATTCTAAAGCATCAAGTTCAGTCCATTTATCTGTACCTGCATAATATTCATCAATATTATCACACAAATCTTTATATCTTCCCATATTAACCTCCCGCAGCCATCAATAAGAAAGTACCAGTTTCCGACAATCCACTAGGAAATGATAATATATCAGTTTTAGTTTTAACAGTTGGTACCCATGTATCATCTCCAATATACTTATTCTCCTGATTATCTGCTGATTTATCAATTATCGCATCACTAGCAAATATTTCATTAGCGTAAGTTTGCAATACATCAACGTGTGCTTTAATTCTCCATAAATCATTTCTAATATGTTCCATATCATTTATAAAATAATATCTATGGAAGTCAGGAATGTACATGTAGTTAAAAGAAGTAGGATTTTCAATTTCAATGAGTATATCAGGATTTATTACGCTAGTTTCATTTCTAAGCGTACCTTCAATGGGAGTTTCATCTTGAATAATCTTAGTCATATCACGTCTATCACTTTTAGTTAATGATAATTTTATTAACATAACTCTCCTTTCTAAGATAGCCTAGTCAACTATTGTCTAGTCAACTAGGCTACATAAATTAAATAACTACCTCATTACTATAAGTTGAGTTAACATTATAATAACTTAAGTTACTTCCCATTTCATAACCGCCAACATAAATCACTCTTTCAAATTTATCTGCAGTGCCATCAAACTTAATGGCAATAAGTGGGACTTTGTTTGAGTCACTAAAAAACCAACCGCTTACAATATAGTCTAAACTTTCACCAGCACCCAATGAGAAATTTAGCGCAGTTGCTATATTATACACCGCAGTTTCAAAATTAAGATTTGAAAAACTACTAAAAATTGGTGTTGCGGTATCAGTTTCTACTTCAATAAAAATGGCGTGATTAGCACTTGATATATCATTATCAAGCAATGTTATATAGTGCTTATACTTAGTTCCTCCGCCTCCACCGCTAGCGGAAATTACACCATTTTCGTCAATGTTAATACCACTTCCAATCTTTACACCACCAAGAGTTTCATCAGAAGCTGTGGGAAGAGTATAAGGAGTTGGAGGTGTTGGATTAGTATTATTTAATACTTCACCACTCATTGAAAGTCCAGCACCAATCTTAATACCTCCCTTAATTTCAGCAGAAGCTGTAGGAAGAGTATATCCACCTCCACCTCCTCCAGAAGATATTTCATCTCCTATGGTAGTCATTGAACCATCTTTTTTCCTAAAAGGAAAGTTAAACGGAATAGGAAACATATTTTCTCCTTTCTTAACTCTAGTTGACTAGGTACTATTTAAAGCCTAGTCAACTAGGCAATATTCTAAGAACTTCTATACCTCTTAAGATATATGAAGTGGCTGGTTTTTCTGGGCTTCTCTTTTAGCTCTGGTATTAACAGAATGTGTGACGCTAACAGGAGGAACGGGAGCGGGTGTGGGAGTATAATCTCCAAGATGGAATACTACACCATTCTCGTTGAAATCATTGAAGTAGCCGGCATCAAACTTATACCAGTTATTCCAGAACTCGCCCTTAGCATTCCAGTCTGTTGTAACTCTCTTATTGAGGTTTGATACACCAAGAGCATCTCTGTCAAAGATAGTACAAAGAATACCAGCCTGGGATACTGTATTACCTTCAGAAGTCTTAACTTTAATAGCAGATGTGCTTCCGAAATCATAACCAAGACCGGAACCCTGCCAGTATGCAACTTCATCAGCATCAGGAAGCTTAGTAAACTCATTATGGAATGTATCGCTCTGAAGATAAATATCAGCGGCTGTCTTGAACTCAGAGAGCATAAGAATCTTCTGCTTATCCTTAGGAGTAAATCTATCCTTTCCGCCACCATTGAAAAGATTAGAAATCTTAACCATACGGTCAGAATAGAGCTTTATTACATAACAAGCGTATCTTACAAAGCCAGGGTCATAAATGGCATTTTCAGCTGTAAGTTCAGCAGTATACAGACTATTATAAGCTGAAAGCAAATCAACGCTTCTTACTGTATTAGCGCCGGAATAGAGAGTTTCAGCAATAAAGTTGTTAACAGTTCTCTCAATCAAGCTATCAGTCTTAACTGTCATTGACTTTTCAATAGCATTATAAATCATACTAAAGAAAGCGTTAAGCTGTGATGCTGAAGAAAATGCGCTCTTAACCTGCCTTTCAGCGAATGACATGGGTACTTCAAATGTTACCCTCTTATCAAAGAACTTAGCAGATACTTTAGGCTGCGTGAAGATATTAGGATTATATTCCTCACCATCTGTAAGTTCCCAGCTTTCATTCTCAGTAGCTTCCGGAAGTCCATCATAAGTAACTTTTTCAAGAATACTTCCATACTCCCAACTATCCATCAATACTGATGGAGCGGTTCCAGAATAAGTTCTATTAACAAAAATCATTTTTCCAATATGGTCTACAAGAGAAGCAACATAGTGGTCAAGCAAATTAAGATTCGCAATCTCATCGCCGACATCTACAACATTTGAAAGGTCTTCCTGCACAATAGCAGTCTCACCAAGAACTTCCTTTGTAGTATCATTAAGCAAAGTGTAAACCTGGGTCATTTCCATAAAGATTCCTCTTTCTGCCTAGTTAACTAGGACTTGTTGATTTTAATAGTTGCACTCGTAAGTTGGTAATGAAATAAAATTAATCACATCTCTCATCATTTCATAAATGAAGTTATATTGCCACAAGTCAATCTCCTCATTTAATAATTTCTGAGTACTTATATTACCAATATTACCAGTTTTTGTGTAGCTTCTAGCACGAGTTCCCGACTTATCATCTCTTGTCATTTCGGACAGTGAATCAGTCCCAGAGTTAGTCTGTGTACCAGTATTTCTCTCAACAATATCACCACTATGCCCAGTGGATACAGTACCTGTTTTAGTATCTGTAAGACTTCCACTATGAGTAGTAGTTTTTGTATCACTGGTAGTTTCAGCTAACGTTCCACTATGCTGGGTTGTTACAGTTCCCGTCTCAGAATTGGAATTTGTGCCTGAACTACTTGTATCTCCAACAGCATTTGCTGAATTGAAGCCAAATATTTCATTATCCTCACTATTACTACCACTATTACTAAGATTTCTAGTTTCAGTAATAGTTCTGCCATCAGTAGTATTATCTGTACCACTAGATGTCTCACCTATACTTCTAGTATCAGTAGTAGTATCTGTAGTATTATATGTTTCTGTAGTAGTCTGACCATTTGTAGTGGTATCTACAAGATTATCAGTTCTCGTTGAAGAGTGACTACCTGTATTGTTCTTACTTCCACTTCCCTCTTCATCATAAGCAATGCTCTCTTCAAAAGTATCGCTATAATTATGTATAGGGTCATACTCAGCAAGAGCAACCGCCATTAACTTATCCCATTTATGTTTATACATTCCGTTAATAATATCAGCAAGATTTCCAAGTTCCTGACTTGTAAGCATTGTACTTTCGCTAGAATCATCATGTAAAACATCTAATATTGGCGCTGCAATTCTCTGTGACCAATTACTAAGAAATATTATGTCTAGTTGACTAGGCTCTAAATCAAATTCTTCTGGAAATTGATAATCAATACTATTCCATAAGCCATTGACTAAAGGTAAGCAGTCCTTAATCCTCGGTCTCTCCATCTTCCTTGCCATCATCTTCCTCCTTTCCTTCTTCTATATCATCTTCCGGCGGATTCATGAAATTTACTTCTACATTTACTTCTACTCCAGGAGCTTCTATTGTTTCATCTACTTCGCCATTTTCATTATTGCTTTCTTCCTCAGAATCTCCCTGCTCAGATTCATCTCTCTCATCTCCGCCTGTATTTTCATCATGTTCATCAGAATCATTAGTTCCTTCTTCTTCATTGGATTGCTCTTCTGAGTTAGACTCATCATTACTTCCGTTATTAGCTTCCTCCGTTCCATCTTCTTCCCCTCCAGAGTCTTCCGTACTTCCTTCTTCCATACTATCTTCTCCCGTACTTCCCAGTTCTTCATTGCCATTAGCATCTTTCATACTAACCCCTTCCATTCCAGCATCTTCCAGTCCAACACTTTCCATTCCAACCTCCATCGGCGCGGGATTGTCTAGTTGACTAGAAGCTTCTGATGCTTGTTGACGTAAGCTTAAAAGACGCTCGATTGTATTCTCAAGCCAGGAGGAATCGAAGTCCACTTGTATTGAAGTACCGAAAAGTTCATTGACCTTTTGAATGTCCTCTCGCCTGCAGCGAAGCATGTCCTCGCATAATGGCATTAAAGAATCGTCGTTTAGACCGGTTTCGGATTCAGATAAAGCCTCTCGCTTCATGTTGTAGTTCGCATTTAGCCCAACCTCATTGTAGAATGAACCTACTAAATATTGGTGTAACTCGATGAACTGTGTAAGGTAAGAACCATTGTTTGACGGAGGATTCTGCATACGAATACCGTCCAGGAAGCGGTTCTCGCTGATTGAACCTAGCTTGCCATCAACAATGTTCTTTAGAAAAATATCTGCCGCTTCTCTTGATTTATCGTCTGGTGCTGTTATGAGTGCTAAGACTCGAAGCATAATGTCTGCTGTACGCAATGTGAGTAAGTTCTCTGATATGAGTGCTGCGTATCTAGCCATCATTGGATAGAGTCCCTGCCACATAGTATCGTTACGAATTAGTATAGCATCAACCTCATGATTTGGGTCTGTGTTTGAAATGTAGTATTCTGCTGAAAAATTCAGAGATGGGTTTGCTACCATGTACTTTGTAGGACGATAATAGATGTCAGGTTCTCCACCGGCTGAACCTACAAATGCGTAGATTGAAGAATCGGAAGGATTTTTCTTGTCGCGTGCTATTATGCAGGAACCATTGACCAAAAGATAATTCTCTAAGTACTGACGTGGTATGCTTTCCGGAAGCCCGGAATACTTGAACATCTTTTGAAGTCTTGCCAGCATGTAGTTAATGATTGAAGCTGATGACTTGTTTTTGTCTGTTACGTATTCCAATGTTCGTCTGTTCGTAAACAGGAATGATTGGAAGTACTGGAAATCTTGCATCATTTTTTGATACCCCCCTAGTCGACTAGAATATAATTGATTGGTAGTATATATAAAAGTAGGACCCGTAATGAGTACCTAATTTTTCTCAAGGAGTCTAGTCAACTAGAGGGCTTTCGGGGAAGTGTATTTGGGGAATACCTACGACTTGTTACCCTCTAGTCAACTAGGCTCTGGTGATGAGGTGCCTAGTCAACTAGAGAGAAAGAGCGCTATTGTGGAATAGGGCTTCTAGTCAACT